>Ga0315293_10000868_pt1 | contig 28768 bp, 23 predicted proteins | sample YL17G13_20_MG_FD_203071 | JGI IMG/M metagenome (GOLD analysis project Ga0315293, IMG submission 203071) | Sediment microbial communities from Yellowstone Lake, YNP, Wyoming, USA - YL17G13_20 | ecosystem: Environmental > Aquatic > Freshwater > Lake > Sediment | place: USA: Wyoming | collected... | reverse complement strand
GAGAGTTTTTATTTATGGTCGATAGTGACTAAAAAATCTAATTATAGATGAAAATTACAAAATAGATAAAAAACGAAAAATCTTATTTTTTATAGTCTTGGTTTCTTATTTTAATACTTAAAAATTTATTAAATCGAGAATAATCAAAGCATAAATAGATTTGGAGATGATATGATGAGTACACAATTTATTACCAATGAAGAAAAACTTCTTTCAGATGTTATTAATAATATTCTTCCTTCCTCAGAAAAATTGTATTTTCTGATCGGATATTTTTATTTTTCAGGCTTCCAGGAAATTTATAAAAAAATTGGTGACAAAGAAATCAATATTTTGGTGGGGTTAGAAATCGAGCACGATTTAACCAATAAAATTAGAGAGTTTGAAATTATCCAAGAAGTAAACGAACCACGGGGTAAATTGCGGGATAGTTATTATCAATCTCTGGTTACCCTTTTTAACGATACTGATTTTTTTGACTCGGAAGAAAAACAAGACGCCTTTAGATTATTTTTAAATAAAATAAAAAACGGCACCTTGGAAATTAAAAAGACCTTACAACCAAATCATGCCAAGCTATACGTTTTTGAAAATAAGAAAGAATTTAATCAAGGAGGAGATTTTCTCGGAACAGTTATTACCGGATCAAGTAATTTATCAAGATCAGGGCTAAGAGGGAGATTTGAGATTAATGTAGTTTCTCGTGATTCAATAAACTTTTCAGAAGCTTATAAAATATTCCAGGATTTATGGGAACACGCTGTTACGATTGTAGACAAAAACAATATCGATGAGTTTTTCTCCAGTGTAGTTGAAAAAATATGGATAGATAAAGTCCCTAAACCATTCTTATTATACCTACGGGTATTACAGGAATATTTTGATGAGCATATAAAAGATTCCATAAGACTGCCGGCGGAGATTACCAGAGGCCGCTATATTAATCTTAAATATCAAATTGATGCTGTGAAGAAAGCCCTTGATGTCCTTCAACGGCATAATGGAGTTATTATTGCTGATGTGGTGGGATTAGGGAAAAGTATTATCGCTTCCGCCATAGCCTACAATTTAAATCTTAAGACCATCATCATAGTACCACCCCATTTAAAAAGTCAGTGGGAGGATTACCGCTACGACTTTGAATTTAATGCTAAAATATATAGCAGTGGGAAAATCGAACAGGCTATAGAAGAAAACGATCAAGAGGAAGAAAAATTACTGATTATAGATGAAGCCCACAAATACAGAAATGAACTTACCATAGATTATGCCAATCTTCATAAACTTTGCCAGCGTAATAAAATTGTATTACTATCTGCTACTCCGTTTAATAACCGGCCACAGGATGTTTTTTCTATGGTTAAATTATTTCAAATACCCACCAGATCGACTATTCAAACAGTTGACAACCTCTCTTATCAATTTAAGAAACTTATTTCTGAGTATCAAGAAATTAGAGAAATACAAAAAAATAAAAAAGAAAGCGATATTGCTATTACCGTTCGTATAAAAAAAGTAGCTGATGAGATTAGAAATATTTTATCTCCTCTGGTTATACGCAGGTCCCGATTAGACTTGGAGGGGATCGACGAATACAAAAAAGATTTAGAACAACAACACATTTCTTTTCCCAAAGTTAATGAACCGGAACTTCTTGAGTATGACTTACAAGAGTTAAGTGACCTTTATAAAGATACACTAGAAACTATTGCCCCTGAAGGTGACGAAGAAGCTGGATTTATTGGTGCCAGATATATGCCGACAAGTTATATAAAGAATTTTGAGAAATACCGGGAAAAAATAGCTAAAGAAATGGGTGTTGATGAAAATTTATTGAAGCAGACCCAGATGAACTTAGCTAAATTTATGAGACGTTTGATTGTACGCCGATTTGAAAGTTCTATCTATGCTTTCCAATCAACTTTAGATTCTATCATCAAATCTTCTGAAATTATTCGTGATTGGTATGAAAGAGTAGGAAAAGTACCGATATATAAAAAAGGGAAATTACCTGATGTGGATGCTCTTTTGGAAGCTACCGGAGAAGACATAGATGAAGAACTTAAAGATTTTATATTAGATGAGGAGTTGAAAAGTTACAGAGAAAAAGGTTTATGGCTTATTGATAAAAGGGAAATCAGAAAAGGATTTATTATAGATGTGGAAAAAGATATTAAGATTCTCAAAGAGATACGCGCGAACTGGTTTAGTAAAGGTTTCCCCCAAGACCCAAAACTTGAGCATTTTGCCTCAATAGTGAAACAAAAATTAGAAGAAGACCCTAATAGGAAAATAGTTGTCTTTACAGAATTCGCGGATACGGCTAATTATCTATTTGAAAAATTAAAGCATAATTTAAAGGTTTTTAAATATTCTTCTTCTGATGCCAGCCTAAAAAATAAAAAAGCAATAAAAGAAAATTTTGATGCAGGAGCAAAAATCCAAAAAAATGATTATGATCTATTAATAGCTACAGATGCAATTTCCGAAGGATTTAATCTGCATCGAGCCGGCATTGTTTTTAACTATGATATCCCTTACAATCCAACCAGAGTAATTCAAAGGGTTGGACGTATAAATCGGATTAATAAAAAAGTTTTTGATGAGCTTTTTATTTATAATTTCTTTCCCACTGCCACAGGGGAAAGAGAAACACGTGTTAAACAGATTTCTACCTTAAAGATCGCTATGATACATGCACTCTTTGGCGAAGATACCAAAGTACTCACCAAAGATGAAGAACTTCAAACTTTCTTCACTAAGCAGTTCCGGGAAGCTTTTAAAAATCAAGAGGAGTTATCACCCGAGACTAAATATGAGAATTTTATTAAGAAATTACGTATATCTAACCCCAACCTTATTGAAGAAGCTTTAAATATTTCCAAAAGATCAAGAGTTAGACGAACCGCAAAGAAAGGCCGCTCAGGAGTAGTAGTTTTTGGCAAAAAAGGCGATGAATATGTTTTTAAATTTGCTTCTTCACCTAAAGAATGCTTTCCATTAGGAGCTGCTGAAGCATTTAAATTATTCGAAGCAGAAATTTCTGAAGACGCAGAAAAAATAAGTAAATCTTTTGAGGTAATTTATACCCCATTAAAGGATAATCTATTTTCTAAAAAGAAAGAAATCGCTTTAAATATAGGGAAGATAGAAGCGATAGATAAAGTAGAAGCACTAAAAACGAAACTCCCGGAGAAAAAAGATTATTTAGAAGATCTCTATTATGTTTTAAAAGAATTGGATGCCCTGCCTGATCGATATGCAAAAGCCATTAGGGCAATTGATTTAAAAAATCTTGATAAAGAAATAAAAGACTTAGAGAAAGAAGTTCCCCATAGATATCTTCTAAATATTATTGATAGAGAAAAGAAAATTGATGAAGGTAAAGAATCGTTAATCTTATCAGAGGAGTTGATTTAAATTATAGATTTTAAAAAACCCTATAACCGTAGCGAATATATAAATTTTTTCCGAAACCAGCTTTTGCCGGAAGATTTTGGGGAATATGATGAAAAAATAGGAATTGATTTTCAGCCCAAATTTATTCAAAAAATTGTTAAGATCGGTGAAGTTCGTTCTTTAGAAATGAACCTATATGAGGTAAATCACCATTCAGAAAACGATCCCAGGATTTCTCTCTCTCGGGATTCCTTCCGATTATTAGTCCACTATGGCATAAAAAGAGCTCTCATCTTATTTATTTCTGAAAATTCACTTAATTACAGGCTATCGTTGGTTACCATTGATTTAAAATGGGAAGAAGGGAAGAGAGTCCAAAAAGAATATTCTAATCCTCGCAGATATTCATTCTTTTTAGGGCCGGAAACTAAAACACATACCCCTGAAACCTATTTAATTAAAAAAGGCCAGGTTAAGGATTTTGATGACCTAAAAGAACGTTTTTCTTTAGAAATAGTCAATAAGGATTTCTATACGCAAATAGCTATACTATTTACAAAATTAACCGGTGGGGAGAGAAAAAATGGCAGGACACAATTAGATGAAAAAGGTAGTCTTTATTTGCCATCCACTACCGATGATAAAACAAAAAAAGAATTTTCGGTCAGATTAATCGGTAGGTTAATTTTCTGCTGGTTTTTAAAGAAGAAAGTTTCTGATAAAGGGGTCTCTCTAATTCCGGAAGAATTTCTTTCTTCGAATTCTATTACTCAGTACCCTAATTTTTATCACGATGTTCTTGAACCCCTCTTTTTCGAAACACTCAACAAACCCTTAAAGCAACGTAAAAAAGAATATCAATTGCCGCCCTGGTCACAAATACCCTTCCTTAATGGTGGTCTTTTTATGCCCGAATATCATGATTACTATCAAGTCGATCCACTTGGAACATCTAAATACATTAATATTTTAAAAGTGCCTAATAACTGGCTAAAAGAACTATTTGATATTTTCGAAACATATAACTTTACAATTGATGAAAATACCCCGGTAGATGTAGAGCTTTCTATTGAACCTGAAATGTTAGGGCGAATCTTTGAAAACCTTTTAGCGGAAATCAATCCTGAAACAGGTAATACTGCGCGTAAATCAACCGGAAGTTATTATACTCCCAGGCCGATAGTAGAATATATGGTCGATGAAAGTTTGAAGCAGTATTTACTTATCAAGACAAATCTCGATGAAAATGAAATATTTTCTTTGCTTACCTACGAGGAAGAGGAAACTGGTTTAAGTGAGTCAGAGAAGGATACTGTTATTGATGCCCTTGATGTCATAAAGATTATTGATCCTGCTTGTGGGAGCGGAGCATTTCCTATGGGCATACTTCAGAAAATGCTATTAATCTTACAGAAAATAGATCCTGAATCTAAAAAATGGTTATCCAAAAAAGTACCACGAATAGAAAATTTCATAGTAAGAAAAGAACTTCAGAAAAAAATTGAAGCAGGGAATTGGAATTATATACATAAATTAGGCATTATCCAAAATTCTATCTATGGTGTTGACATTCAATCTATTGCAGTTGATATTTCAAAACTTCGATTCTTTTTATCCCTTATTGTCGATGAAAAAGTGGATGATTCAAAAGAAAATAGAGGAGTTGAGTCATTGCCCAATCTTGAATTTAAATTTGTCTGTGCAAATTCTCTTATTGGATTACCTAAAAAAAATTCGCAGACAGAATTGTTTGAAGTAGATGAAAATATAAGAGAATTAAAAAAACTACGCGAGGAATATTTCAGGTCTTATGGCGATGAAAAGATATTGATTGAGAATAAATTTAAAAGTATACAGAATAAAATGTTTACGAGCAGTTTAGAATGGTTAAAATGTAGTGGTGGGGATTCACAGACATCTAAACTATCACAATGGAATCCATTTTCAAATGAACCTTGTGAATGGTTTGATCCTGATTGGATGTTTGGAGTAAGGGATGGATTTGATGTAGTGATTGCAAATCCGCCATATATTGGTGAAAAAAGCCACAAGGAAATGTTTAGAGAAATTAAACAGGGAACTCTTGGAAAATATTATCAGGGAAAGATGGATTTATTTTATTTTTTTTTTCATTTAGCTCTTGACATAGGAAAACAAAATTCCCAAATTGCATTTATAACCACAAATTATTATTCGACTGCTTATGGAGCGAAAAAATTAAGACAAGAGTTTAAAGAAAATACTATTATTAGTATACTTATTAATTTTAATGAGCTTAAAATATTTGAATCTGCTTTAGGTCAACATAATATGATTACAATTTTAAAAAAAGCACAAGATAAAGATTTTGTAGCTAAAACTTGTGTAACGAAACAAACAGGCAATGCCGCTTCAACTATTTTGGAAAATATAGTCAGTTGGCAAGATGATAAAACTGATTATTTTGAAGTTGCACAAAAAGATATATACGAAGGTGATGAATGCTATATTCGACACGCTGGCAATTCCTTAATATCTGGTGATCCGGTTCAGCTTATTTTAGAAAAAATAAAAAAACAAGGTAACCCTTTGGGAAATATGGCATTTATTAATCAAGGAGTTGTAAGTGGCTGTGACTATGTATCAAGAAAAAATATTAATAAATTAAAGAAAAAATTAAATATTGAACTTAATGATGGTATTTATGTGTTTGACTTAAACAATCCTAGAGATGTAAATATTATTAAAACCTTTACTGATGTAGAAAATAAACTACTAAGACCATTTTTTAAAAACTCAGATATAAAAAGGTATTGGTGTAAAAGCAAACCAAGCAAGCTATTACTTTATTCGTAAAAATTTGAGAATCTGCCCAATAGTCAATTCCCAAATGTCATTAAACATCTCAATAAATTTAAAGATATTCTTGAACAAAGATTGCTAACATATAACGAAAATTATTATTGGAGTGAGTTACACAGAAGCAGATCAGAAACTATTTTTATCAAGGAAAAGATAACTGTACCATATCGATCAGAAACAAATACCTTCGCTTATAATAGCCGTGAATGGTTTTGTCGATCTGATTCTTATGTAATTACACAAAAAGACAAAGACATATCTTTAAGGTATTTGCTTCCATTGTTAAATTCTAAACTATATTATCTTTGGCTTTATTATCGTGGCAAAAGAAAAGGTGAAACTTTGGAGCTTTTCCAAATACCTCTTGCTGAAATCCCTATTAAAAATATTTCAGAACCAGATCAAAACCTTTTTATAGAAATCGTTGATAAGATTTTATCAATTACTGAATCTGGCGATTATTTAGAAAATCCGAATACACAAGCTAAATTCAAAGAATACGAAAAACAAATTGACCAGTTGGTTTATAAATTATATGGCTTAACCGAGGATGAAATAGAAATTGTAGAGAATTTTCATAAAAAAATATAAATATTATATTTAATAAAACAGCTCATATTTTTATGACATCTCTTATTACAATATTTTGCCACGGGGATGAATCTTAAACAATAGAATTTATTAATTAATAATGAAGACCCAAAGAATAGACAATATAGTATAGTGAAACTCTATATAATAGGGAGGGGATATTTTTGGAACAAATTCTTAAGGTACTTGTTCTCTTAATTGATGAAGGAATATCTATAAAAAATGGAATGAACAAAGGAGGATCTTTTCAAGAACTTTCAGACGACAGCATTGATTATGGTTACCAAAAAATTGATAGATGGGTATCTCGTTCAATGAAATTTCTTAAGGAAAATATTAGTGCAGAAGAAGCAGAAAAATTTAATAGTACAATGGGTGAAATATTTATAAATGATTTGTATGGAAATTTTTGTAGAGAAATAAACTCAAGAAATGCTTTCTTAAAATCCTTAAAAGATGATATTGAAAAAAACCCTGAATTCTGGAGAAATCATTTATCAAAAAATAAAAAAAACCAAGAAATTTCAGGCCAGGTAGAAATAAACTCCATAGATACAGTTCGGAAAATCTGTTCACAATTTCATATAGTTGCTAAACAATTAGGAAACTATAGACATGAAAATAGAAATACTATAACTATTACAGATGAATATGATGTTCAAGATTTATTACATGCTTTACTTAAAATATTTTTTGATGATATAAGACCTGAAGAGTGGACGCCAAGTTACGCGGGAAGATCCTCTCGTATGGATTTTCTAATAAAAAACGAAAAAATAGTGATTGAAGTAAAAAAAACAAGAGAAGGACTAATAGGAAAGCAAATTGCTGACCAACTTTTTATAGACATTGAGCGATACAAAAAATCTCATCCCAGTTGTGAATATTTATTTTGTTTTGTTTATGACCCAGAGAATTTAATCCAAAATCCAATAGGTTTTGAAAAAGATATCAATGAAGAACACAAAGGAGAAGCAGAAGTATTAATTTGCCCAAAAGGACTTTAAATAACTTAATATTATTTTGACCAGTCTATATTAATTAGATTTTTTAAAGATTGAAAAAGAGATAACTAAGTTTGTATGTATTAGAAACTATAATATTATTAGGATAGATTTTATGTTATTTGATAAGATATTAGAGAATAGTGACATAATAAATGATCATTGGAAGAAAGAAATAAATAAATGGCTAGTTTTTATTGAAAACAGAGGAGAATTAAAAAGATTTATCCCTCGATTAACAAAGATGAATAATAGGAAAAGTAACTTTAATAGAATCTGATTTATATAATGAGAGTTTATTATAAATTCTCGATCAGGCTGTTGAGACCTGAATTTAATGGAATTCTATAGACGTCCTAGTGATGAATTCGCGCTAATTTATAATTCTTAAGAAAAGATATAGTGGCTATATCTGTAATATAAATTTTTTATGTAAGGTGGATATAGAAATGGGAAAAATAAAAAAGCTAGTTTATAGTACATCCAATGAAGATAAATTAGAAAAAACTTCTATTGTTTTAGGAGCGCTACCTTACGCAGGGAGTATTATTTCAGGTTCTATCCAACATTATATTAAAAAACATCAAGAAAAACGATTAGATAAATTACTAATGGATATTTGTAAAGATTTACAAGAAGTAAAAAATAAAATAAATTTAGATTCTGATAGAAGTGTTTCTAAAATAGTAGAAAATTTAAAAATAACTGCGATTGAAATTAAAAATAATAAATTTATATCAAAAGATATTATTATTTCTCATATTTCTTCTAGTATTGGAAATATATTTTCAAAAGATAAAATAAATAAAGATATGAAATCCATTTATGAACTAGGCTATTTTAAGGATATAAAGGTAAAGTTAGAAACTTTTTGTAATGGATGTAAAATTATATTTATAGTGCAAGAAAATTTACCCATTAAAGAAATTTTTATCGAAGGTAATACTGTATTTTCTTGTGAAGAAATTGAGAAGATAATGATTTTGCAAGAAGGACAAATTTTTTCTCATAATATATTTAAAAATGATCTTATTCAAATTTGTGAACTCTATAAAAATCGGGGATATTTTTTAATTAATATAGAAGATGTATCTTTTAGTAAAGAGGGAAAATTATTTATAAAAATTACGGAAGGAAGAATAGAAAAAATACTAATTAAAGGGAATATTAAAATTGAAGAAAAATCTATTACTAAAGAGGTTAATATTTTTCCAGGAGACCTCTTTTGTTTTAAAAAAATAAAAAAGTCCTTACAAAAAATATCCAATTTAGGATATTTTGAAAATGTAACCATGAGATTAGAACCTGGCAATAAAAAAGAATCGGTAATTTTAATTATTAATGTATTTGAAAAAACAATGGAATATAACAAGCATGTTGATGGATGATAGTAAAAGTGGTGAGGTATGATGGGATAATAAATTATGCTATAGAGCTAAATATTAAATAAAAGAATAATCATATCCCAATTTTTTTACAGCTTTTTTTGATTAGGTTTTCAACTATTTATTTTTAGTAAAAAGAAGGATTTTTAGAAATTACGGTGTATACAATAAATAGGTAAGAATTTATAGATTAAATTTTTTATTTATGGCAATTTAATTTTGCTCTAGTAAATTTTCAAAAAATAATATCGGAAGACAATAATTTAAAAAATGAAAAAAGAAATGTTGGAAATAGTCAGTTCTGAAGCGAGGAGAAAACTTGAAGATCAATTAAATGCAGTAGATTCTGTAGATCAAAAAATAGGAAATATCTTAGGTTTTGCAGGTATAGTTTTAGTCTTAACTTTTAATAGCAAACCAAGTCAATCATGCTCATTATTATTTTATCTATTAGGCCAAATTTCATTCGTTGTGAGTATTTTATTTTTGTTTTTTGGTTATTTCTCAATTACATTGGATACTGGTTTAAGTATAAAAGGGTTTTTAGAGGAAATTAAAGAGCTAGAACATGAAGAAGACTTAATAGTTTTTATCGAAGATCAAATAAAATATCTTAAAGAGGCCATAGATACAAATAATTATCAAATAAAACAAAAAAACATATATTTAGCTTGTGGTATATGGCCGTTGCTGGTAGGTTTAGTTTTATATGCCATAAGCATATTAATCTAAAGGAGACGTGTAACTATGACTGCAAAAGAAAAGAAAGATGAAGAAAGGCCTGTTAAACCCGAAAGAATGGATCATATAGAAAAGGGTGCTAAGATTGGAAAATCTAGGGAAGGAAAAAAAACTAGAGACAAATCAAAAGAGGACGCCTGACTCCAAGAATTTACATAAAGCATTATACTCAGTTTATAAAATAGGATCATGGTCAACCGAGTTTGACAAATAATAATTACTTGAGAGGATTATTATGAGATGTCCTAAAGAAGACATAGGATCAAATCTTTATTTTTGACAATTAATTAAATTATTTGTCAAGAATAAAGATTTGACCCCCAAGAACATTAAAGAAACATTTAGAAAAGGTTAAGGGAATTCATCAAAATGATTTAAATAATGGACATGGGAGTGTATATTTACCATATGTAATTGAACGGAAATACCAGAATACAAAATATGATTGGGGTTGACCATAGGTCTTTCCGACAACCAAAATATCAACAGATCCAATAACAGATATTCAAAGAAGACATCATTTGTATGATACCGTGATACAAAAAACAGTTAAGCAAGCAATAAGATTAGCCGGAATAACAAAACATGCAAGTAGTCATTCTTTCCGATATTCATTTGCAACATATCTTTTAGAATCTGGTTACGACATAAGAATAATACAAGAATTATTAAAACATAAAAATGTGGATACAACTATGATTTATACTCATGTACTAAACCAAGGTGGAAAAGGTGTAAGAAATCCTGCGGATTTTAATTTTTAAGTGATATTTTCACCAGTTTAAGTTGTCATAAAAAGCAACATTTGTTGTTTTCATTAATACACCTAATCTTATGTTATGCAAGGAGAAGTAGCAATGGTAGACATACCCCGCGATCATAGGATTGAGCTCAGCTCTCTGCTGCAAAGGTCTTCAATGATCTTGCAGTCATATCAAGTGCCAGTGTGCCGTTTCGGGTATTTTGGTTCGGCCGTACACGATCCGGACACAAAGGATATAGATGTCTTGCTCACCCTCTCACTATCGCGCAAAGACATTTCCGATTTCAAGAATGTGTTAGCAACCGTCGTTGCCCGCATGGATGGAGACTACACGTCAAAGGCACCGGTCAACCTCGCATCTATGCCATATATCGAGCAATGTGTTTCTGCGCTACACGAAGCAACCGGACTTCCTGTTGTGTTTGGTCTTGGTCCATCGAACAAACACAACCATCTAGGTCAATGGATACATCTCAACGGACCAATGACGGACGAGCTGTGGTCGCTTTTCACTAGAAGATATCCCATTCACGGATTTCTGATTCACGAAAACTACGTCCCTATTGTGGGCAATTGCCCTGATGCATCGCCGTTCGATGGCGAGACGTTACTTGAATATTGCGCCGATATGGTGCGACGAGACAGAGCCATGCCAACACTCAAGACCGCCGATAAATTTATCAGAGTGCTGGCATTGCTTGGTGGCGAATCACACGTACATCGGGCCTCTGCAATCGACAAAGTATTCTCTTGGGCACCGATACTCGCTGAGGAATTAAAGAGTTTCTTCTCAACGGCCAAAGACTCGGAAGCGTCGCAGATGACTCTGGCCTTATCCGATGCTGTCTCTTCGATGGCGAAGATCATGATTGCCCGTAACATGAAGTATCCTCAGAATTGGAGGGTGTCGTGATCTGTATTACTCTCTCAGGCCCGCCAGGGGGCGGCAAATCATCTGTAGGTAGAGTACTGGAGGAGCTCTTACCGGCAAAACGATTCGATATCGTGGATTTCTATGAACCAGGTACAGATTTCTCCGATATCACTCGATGGAAAGCATTCCTTCAATTGCTGTCTTGTACTCGGCAAGCGCTTATTGCAGGCAATACGGTCTTACTTGAGGCGTTTCTGTTTCGCTCCCAAAGACAAGATGCCGTCACATCACTTTGTCGGGAGACGAGTAGTCGCCTGTTTACAGTTATCTTGACAGCCCGCATCGATGTGCTACTTGAACGGATCAAGAAGCGCGATGTGGGACACCTATACACAACCGTAACACCAAGTGAAGTGGTTCAGTTTGTGAATAGCTTCAAGGGAGTGACTGCGGACTTGGTCATCGATACTTCAGACCAACCGATTTCAAAAGTGACATCAACAATTAAGGAGGCACTAATACAATGGAAAAAGAAAACCTAGGGTTCCGAGACTTATTTATCTATGTCATACCAGGTGGAATGTACTTACTCTCTGGACTTGTTTGGTTTCCAGAAGTTCTCAAGAAAGCATCGGAACAGAATGTAGTTCTCTTGTCCCTTGAATTTGTTATAGTAGCCTATTCGGTGGGATTTGCAACATACTGGATATCTTATTTACTCCGCTATCTTCTTCCCGGGTGGAATGAGGAAACAAGTCAAACAATTCGTATGATTATCCATGTGATGAAGGAGATGCCGGAATTCTACAAGGACGAGGTGTTTCGTTACCGCAGTCTCTGCAGAGCCTGCCTGTCGCTCTCGGTTCCTTCAGCATTATTGGGGTTTTCATGGGGGTGCGTTCTGTGGACAAGTAATCACCGTCTCGCCATTGCATCTGTAGTCGTGGCCATTGTCGTAATAGTGTCCCTTCTATATAGGGCGGTGCGTTACAACAAGCGATACTTGCTACAGATTGAGATAGCCTACGAGGAGATTCAGGAACTGAGGAAGAAAGAGAATCTGCACAACAACGCGCAGGAGCCTATCGCCGCGCATCGCGCCGCAGCTGATGCCGAACGTTAGCTAGTGAATAAGGCGGTTACCATGACATTGCCAACTGTATGTTTGAGGTGTTCTATTAAATTATGTAAAAAGATATGATAAAAAGATATGGGGGTCTATACTTTAAAAAAGTATTTCATAACTATATTTTATGACTATAGAATAATCTAAAAACATTAGGATAGCCAAATAACTTTCTTTATGCAAGAATAAACTATGTGGCCAAAGGGAAAATATAATTGAAAGATGTTGTGAGATTTATAAATATTTAATTTTCAAAATGGTTAGCAGAGGGTTATATGATATTGATATTTTAATATATTCTTTTCATTCTGAAAAGATTTTTAATATTGTAAAGGAAAATATTGATTTTTCTAATCAGATATTAATGTTATATTGTGAGATATTACTAGATTTAGCAAATAAAAATATTTTAGAAGAATTCTTTATTGAAAATTTAGGTTTATTTGGAGAAAGGATTATTTTAAATCAGAGTAACATTATTAATTCTAATGAATTTATCCTTTATATTTTTGATGTAATAAATAGATTAGGGAGGATAATTATAGAGAGTTCGGAAAGTTTGGTATTGGATAAATATGGTATTTTATCTATGCAAATAGAACATTTGAAAAAACTGATTGACGATAATAAGAAAGAATTTACTCAAATTGAGAAAGAAGTATCTTCAATTTATGAAAGCTTCATGAACTCTAAGCCCCTTTTTGTAAAATATAAGCCCTTAGATTGGCCAGATTTTAAAGTGCCTAGATAAAGTGCATAGAGAGACGGTTGTACTAGCTCAATAATTCGGTAAGTTTTCTAACTTTTATCATATTACTTCCCGGGGAATCAAAGAAAGAGAAACATCTTATTTTTTCTCTCTCTGATAGGTGAGCTTTTTAAGAGGAATTATTCAGTAGTCACTCAATCTACCAAAAGATTTGAACAGAAAAGTAAAGAGAATCGTGAAATAAAAGAAAGCTGGCAAAAGGTAATAAGCGCCTTAAAAGAGAAATAAATGTCAAATATTGATATGTAATCCTTTTACGTATTTTCGATACAATCATACTTTATTTTAATGAGAACAATATGAACAATACAAGCGAAAAAGATAAACTAATTTTTCTAAGCTTTTTTAAAGGACGTGAAGATTATTTTGCATCGCAGACTGATGACGGTTACCAACCTATAGACCAACCGCTATCTGAACAATTCTTGGAAAAGCATTTCAAAGGTTTTGTTACCTTCGGCATTTATGTTCTTACTAAATCAAGCCAATGTAATTTTATCTGTATAGACATTGATATTCCCAAAGGACAATTGACCGATATTGAATTCGAGGACCAAAAGAAAAAGTATGAACATCTAAAAGACAAGTTGATAATTTTTCAAAAAAATATTACAGGAAAATTAAATATTGGGAAGGATGCAATACTCTTTGAGGACACTGGGGGAAGAGGCTACCATATTTGGATATTTTTCGACGAAGCTATCACAGGAAAAGATGCTCGTAAATTGTACTATATAATTAAATCAGGTATAAACTTAGATTTCGAATTTTTCCCAAAACAATCTAACTTAACTGAAGAACGTCATTATGGGAATCTAATAAAATTACCTTTAGGTATACATCGAAAATATAATCGTAGAAGTACATTCTTTGTAATTAGTGATTTAGATGAACTAATTATATTACCCTGGGAAAAGAATTTTGTTCACTTAAAAAACATTAAGAAGGTTAAAAAGGAGAAGGTAGGGCAAATAATTAAGAATAACGAGACTTTATTAGAGAGAGAAATTGTTTTAGATATTAAAGATGAAAAGATATTGCAACGTGAAAGAATTTATTATAAAGGTGATATAAATTATCTATTTAAACATTGTCTTGCTTTAAATCAATTAAAGAATAGAGCAGAGAAAAATACAAAACTTACACATGCAGAAGCATTTCATCTTGCAAATGTTATTTTATCAATACCAAACAAGGAAGAATTTCTTATTAATATTATAAAAAAATCATATGGTACAGATTTTAATTGCCCTTATACTATGCGAGAAATAGAACTTATTAAGAAATTTTACCCTACTTCTTGTAACAAATTAATTCAGGAAGATATTTGTGACGGATACTGTAACAAGACTATTAAAGAAGAAAATTCTGATCCATTGCTTTCAAATACTACTCCGCTATCATTTTGGCTTACACCAATAGAAAGAAAAAGTTCTATCAAGAATGAAGAGTTGATAGATGCCATATCTAGTCCTGAGAATATTAAATGTGCATATTGGAAATTAAAAAAATATCATGAGTATGAGGACGCACTTTTCTTTGATGAATTTGATTTTAAGCAATTTGAAGATAATCTTGATATTTACGCCCAATATATTAGTTTTTATTTCCAACAAAAAGAAGAAATCCCCTTTCTTGGATATTTAGAAGTTAATTTTCCTAAAAAAAATAACGAGGATGGAGATATAGAATACAGAAAAATGGCTTATTCTACAATCTTTGATCAAGTTATCATTCAGTCAATATTTAATGTTATTTCAATTATTTTCGAAGAAAATTTTCAAGATTCTTCCTACGGCTATCGATTTAACAGAGACGTTATGAATGCTAATGATATATTTCGGGATTGGAGAGAGTATTATCCTCAATTTAGAAACAATATCTTGAATGAAAATAGAAAAAGCGAAACAAAATACAGAATAAGGTGTGATATTAGTAAGTTTTATGACAATATAAGGCATGATATCCTTATACAACAAATACAGAAATACATAACAGATGATTATATTTTTGCAACTGTCAAAAGAATTGTCGAGTTATATAAATATGATGAAGAAGTTCAAAAGGGCTTACCTCAAGGACCGGCATATGCACGTATTTTAGCAAATTTATACTTAAATAAATTTGATGAGCAAATTTCTCAATATACAACAGGTTATTATAGATATATTGACGATATATTTTTATTTTTTAAAAATGAAAAAAATGCTAAAGATAGTTTAGAAAAAGTCGTTGCTTTGTTAAGAGAACTTGATTTAACCTTATCGCAAGACCCCAAGAAAAAACCAAAAATTTTTGAAGCATCAGATGAAGATGATTTATTGAATTATCTAGATACTATTAGATACGGTATTTTTGAAGAATTTAAATTTATGACTATTCTAGATAAAGAGAAAGAAGTACAAAATTTTTACGAAATAGTCGAGCGGAAGGCAGTTCCTTGTGATCTTTGTGATTCTCAAAAAATAATCGAAATAAATAATGATATCCCATCGATTATTTATTTACTTTCAAAAAAATTTACATTCCCTATACCATTAAAGAAAAAAATCCCAGCAATAGTAAATTATTTAGTAGAAAATAAAATCTTTTTTCCGAAGAGATTAAAATCTAGGATGCATAAATTTATTTTTTATGATCTAATCAACTGGTTTCCCACAATAAATATTAATTTAGTGACTTTTTACCAAAATCTTGACAATTGCCATAAAATATATTTCTTTTTATGCCTTTATTATATATATACAAGTCAAAAAAAATGCGAAGAAGAGCTAAAAAAAATTATACTAATTAATTTAAAATCAGAAAACTCATTTCTTAGAGGGTATGCTATAGTATTTGCCCATAAGATGGACATGGATACTACGTTTTTAAATGAAGAATATATTAAAGATATTTTGAATAGTAAATCTTATTTTCCAAAATTAAAACTTTTTAGTTGTATGAATTATTTTGAATTAAGCGAAGAATTGCGATCATTATTTCAAAATTACTTAAAACCATTAGATAATTATATCGTAAGAAAATATTTTTTATCAAATTCATCCTACGAAAACGTAGGGTATAGTGGCCATTTATTTTTATCAAATTTAATTGCATCGGAGGGATATTTACTTTTACCGGAATGTTGCAAGCTATTTGTAAAGATCGAAGATAAAAATGAATTGTTCTCTGAGTTTGCAAGAGTTCTTGCTGAAACAACAAAATATAAAAAATTATCTATCAAATATCTAAAATCATTGCTTTTTGGCTTACATAAAGATTCGAGCAAGGTTATATTAGAAAACAGAGTTACACTTTATAATGAAGTTCAAGATACTGAATTGAAACGAGAGTTGATAAAAGTTATAAATAAAATAGATGAGGAGTTGAATATTCCCGAAGAAGATAACGTTAGATCAATTACTTATAATGAATGTATTTTACGACAATATTTAGATGAAGAGAATAATGTATTAGAATATGAAGAAATAATTCCATGCAGTAAATTAAAGGAATATCAATTAAATGATTTAGATCATTTAAAGAGTTGCCTGCAAGATTTATCAATAAACAAAATTATACCAGATATTAATTTTGAATTTGATAGCTTGAAAGAGGAAATTACTATTCGATACACAAAACCTAACGACTTTGTAGATTTTAATTCCAATTTATTTACTGATAATGAGCAGGGTATTTTAAAACTATTTTTAGTAAGTGATAATTTATTTAAAAAAGCACAGTACTTTTATCAAAAGCTTAGGATTATCCCCTTAATTAAAGATAATCAATTGTTTATCAATCCATTAAAAAATGAAGTTATTTTTAAAAATATTGGAAGCATATTATGTCCTAGATATGTAATTGATTTCTCTATCGATATTAATAATGCCAATCCTAATGATATTCCAAAACTTATTTCTAATATAATGAAGAAAGCTATATTTTCAAATGAGAAAGAATATAACGATTTTAACGAATCGTCAAAAATTGGGCTTAAACTCTTCTTGTATTATTTTATTATACGTTTATTCTCCAGTAATCCCTATACATATCCTCGTTTCCACTATTTAATAAGTCAAATTAAGCAGATAGATGCAGCAGAATCTAATTATAAATTTAAATTAAGTGTAATGTACTACTATGAGCGATTTAAATCAAATCTCTTTGCAAAAAACCAAGAAGATATAAACTGGTTGTCAATTTGCAAATCTCTGGAATTACTATACAAGGGAATTGGGCTCAGCTTTAACTGTATTGACTTTAATAATGTCGATTATAGAAATAAAATTTGCATGAGACGAAAATATGCTGGTAATTTTCACTATCTATCAATCCAGCTTTTAAACATTTTATTAAACATGGAGGGTATTTTTAAGAGTGGAAATATAGATTGTGTATATACTAATTTAGTCAATCTGCTTAATTATTATGCAATTTTCTGTATAGAAATAATATGTTTATTAAGATCAGGAATTAAATTTTCAGATAAAATAATAAAAGAATTAGCGTCCGATAGAAAATTAACTGTAAAGATTGATAAATATTCATTCGAACTTAGTGATGAAGATATTAAGATTATAAATAATTTAATTCGGTTGAAAAATAATGGTCAAGATTTGTTTAATTATTCCGTAAATTGTAATTTAAAACAGATTTCAACATTATTTTTATTTATTCTTTTTGATATCTCGATAAAAGATAGCAATATTATTGTTATCCATAATAATGGCGTGTTTAAGGATAAATATTTTAAATCTTTATATGCTACATTTTTTATTCGTCTACCAGATATTGAATTTAAGATTAACAGACATATGAATGAACTGCTAAATGATTTGAAAACCAATCAAAACACAGTGTCTATAGACAATTCAGTTTTGGAAGACGATGTTCTTACAGCTTGCAGAGATAGTCATGCTGCATTAAAATCATTTCATATCAGAAGATTTAAAGGTAAAAATATTCATGCAAAAAAATGGTGGCCTATTGAAATTCACTTAAAGAGCCTTTTTAAAACTGTTATAGCAAATAGAAATACAATCGAAAAAATACCATTAGTCAATAATTGCCCTGCTAATACAGTTATGTGTTCGTGGGATGTTTATAATGGGCAAGTTATAAATGCTGTCATACCTAATGATGGTGTTCATAAACTGATATCAAAACTTGAGGAAGGAAAGATCTTTGGACACAAATGGAAATTTTTATATTTGGGAAAAGCAAAATTTATTATTGATCTTGTGTTTTCCATTGTACTTGCAGTGATAGCGAATTTTCTTCACAATATTACCAATGTACCTCCTGGTTCCGAGGAGCCATTATTGTATTTACCATTTAATACAATTGTCATAGGTGGATTACTTGGTGGTTCAGCATTCTTTTTGGGGAAAGCCTTATTTGTGGATATAAAGTATTGGTCAGAAAAAATTTCTCAGATCATTGAAGTTTTTAAGAAATGAATGTATCTTTCTGGAGAAAGATACTTAGGGTTCAAGCTTTACAGTGTTCTATTTGAAATGTTTAAAAACTATTAATTTTTTTATTTTTCCGAAAAACCGAAATAATTGAAATGGAATTTTCTTTTTAAAAAGAAGAATTTAAGAAAAATTTTGTCGTATTTAATGATTGGAAAGCAATTGTCTCATACCAATTCATTATTGAAAATTTGAATAAGATCCATGCTAGATCACCAAACTAAGAAATAATCTACAAATAAAGATACAAAAAAGTGTTTGAATAATTAATTAACTGGGATTAGATTAGCAGTAGTTATGTCAAATCTTGACAACCTGATCTGACCCTATACTGCAACTGACCCCTATTTTAGTTTCATGCCGATAAAACTTAGCTAATACCATATCAAATGTGGTTGTTTAAAAATGTTGCGAAGACGGTCATAAAAATAGAATACAAAGGCGGTTAAACAATGAATGAACTAAAGGATGTTTTTATTTGTCATACAAGTGAGGATAAACCTGAAATTATTAAACCTTTGGTAGCAGCTTTTAAAAGAGAAGGTATTTCATATTGGTATGATGAAGCGGAGATTAAATGGGGAGATAGCATACCTGATAAAATTAATGAAGGTCTTAGAATATCACGCTATGTAATTGTTGTAATTAGTAAATCTTTTTTATCAAAGAATTGGCCAAAAAGAGAATTGAACTCAGCACTAAATATTGAAGCATCGACCGGAAAAGTAAGAGTATTACCTTTAGTTGTCGGAACAGATAAAGTAAGAAAGGAGATATTCCAAAAGTACCCAATTCTCAATGATAAATCCTATTTAATTTGGGAGAATGATGTAAAAAAAATTGTTAATGCTTTAAAAGATTGTTTGGGAAAAGCGAATAAAATTTCTAAAGGTGACAATTTAGTAATAGAAAAGTCAGATTATGATATCCCAATTCCTAAAATGCCTAAAGAATTTCCACAATTAGATAAAGATCGTTTTATAAGAAACAGCTTTGATATCATAAGAAAATATTTTAAAACAGCTTTGGATAAACTGAAGGAAGAATATCCCAACTTGGATTCTGATTTAGTTGAAATTAGCAATTTTAAATTTGTTTGTTCGATCTATCAAAATGGAGGTTTACTTAATAAATGTAAAATTTGGATTGGTGGTCCTCTTTCTGAAGATTCAATAGCGTATAGTGAGGGAAGTTCTGGTTATGAAAATGATAGTTCATTTAATGATTGGCTTAAGATAAATGATGATGGATTTAAATTGGGATTAACAGCATCGGGGTTTGCTATGGAAATTAATAATGATAAAGAAGGTAAATTACTATCTTCAGAAGACGCTGCTAAATATTTATGGGTTCGTTTTATAAACCGTTTAACTTTTAGGAGGTAAAAAATGAAAAAGCAAAGATATATATGCCAAAATTGCGGGGAAGTTTTTACAGTAGAAATATTTGAACCGGGAGAAGCAGAAGAAAAAAGAATAAGACCAGTTCCGGTAAAATGTCCAAAATGTAGAAGCCCGAATGTTAAACATTATTAACTTTTACAATTTCAAAGATTAGAAGGGAATGATTTTAAAATGCAATTTTTTTATAGTTACTTTTGAGACTTGACTCTTTACAGACTAAACCTTCTTATTTTATTGATTAAATTCAATTTATTTTTGAACTGCTACAAGAAGCTAGATCTTGGGATGTGTTAATTTAAAAAAAATGAAAGGAGATCATTTATGTCTATTCAGATTAATGGGTATTCTTTTGAAGGTCCGTATTCATCGACATACAGTTTAGAGGACAGATCAGGTGTTTACGTAATATTTTGTAATAGCCGTTTAATCGATGTTGGTGAGTCTGCTGCTGTGAGAGATAGAATTGAAAATCACGATAGGAAAGATTGTTGGGAAAGAAACTGTTCAGGGGATATTAGTTTTGCCGTACATTATACTCCTAATTTGCAGCAATCAGGAAGAATGGAAATAGAGCAAGAAATCCGTAGAAGTCATAGAGACATACCGTGTGGAGAAATTTGAAGAGCAGTACAAGATAGGGTGGGGGAAGTATTTCGCTGACCCCGCCCTAAATCAAAAGGGTCGAGTCTTCACATTGATATATAAAGAATAATTTATCTCATTTATTAATGAGATAAATAGACTATTAAAGATGTGCATGTTGATGAAACTAGATGAGATTTTTTTAAGGATAGGAGGTGATAAAATAATGGTAGCAAAAAGGGATATCTATAAATATCATTTTAAGATCGGCAACGAAATAGTCCATAGTGGTATAACAAATGATTTAGAGAGGAGGGAAATGGAACATAAGCAGAAATGGCCTAATGGGCATATCTTTCAGGTTGGAAATAAGACTACAGAAGAAGGTGCTACGAATTGGGAGGAGAAGCAAAAGAAGGCTTAATTTTAGTAAATCATCCAATAAATATCCCGGATCTTAGTTTTATTCCTGTGTAAGGATGCACAAAATGTAAGACTATTGGGATCAGTCTTGAAACATAATAAGAATGATATCATCCTAACCATAAGCTATGTGATCAGAACACTTCTGAATTAAAACCTGAAAGGGAATGCGGAAAAGATATCTCAAGTTTTGTTCCTTTTTCCTCTTCCTTCTTTAAAATATTGACTTGAGGTGATTAATATGGCTATCACAGATAATCAATTAAAAGGCAATTGTGAGGTTAATAGGAGGTTAATAAGAACAGACCCTATTTTTATTGACATCACTTTTGCAAGATGACAGGAGAAGGTTGAAATAACTTAATCATTCGGTAACTTTTAACGGAAGAGCGCCAAGAAGCTCTATATTTCTTGCAGGGTGAAAGTCCCTGTTGGGTAAGGTCTAGCCAGCCACCCCTACCAAGCGTTGCATCAAAATGGGTAACCATTAGATGAAGCGTACACCGGGAAACAGATAGGTAAAAGTGAACTATACAGCCTCGTAAATAAAGATTAATGCAAGACAGCGACGTCGTTTTTGGTAGCGGAAGCCTATACCAAAGAATCGCCTATGGCGAGATTCTAAGGAGGGTCTGCCGGGGTCTTGGCACCTGGCAGGTCTGTAGATGAGATATAAAGAACTTGGGAGACCCTATAAGCTCCTTACTATAAGGTAAGTCTACCCGATGAAAAGATAGGATGACTGATGGCTTATAGGGATTCGGATCAGCTCATAGTACTTTATACAATAGAGGAAGGGGCTGACAGAATACGTAGCCTGCAAAGGATAACATTTGCCGGGCAAGTAGGACTGGAGTAACAAATGCAAACCTCCCTGCAGGGAATAGCAAAGAAGGCAAAACTGAATAAGAGGCATCGATTCCGTGACCTCTATCGGTTTTTAAACGAAGAGAATCTTCTGGATTCTTGGAAATACCTGAACAACAAGGCAGCCTCAGGAGTAGATAAGATATCTACCAAAGAATTTGAGGCAAATCTACTGTCCAATATCCAGGGATTAGTTACAAGCCTGAAAGAGAAACGGTATCGGGCAAAACTGGTAAGGAGAGTGGACATCCCCAAAGGAAAGGGCAAGTATCGGTCTTTAGGTATACCTACCATAGGTGACAAACTGATACAAAAGGCAGTAGCCAGAATACTTGAGGCGATATATGAACAAGATTTTCTTATCTGTACTTATGGATATCGTCCCACCATTGGAGCGAAAGATGCAGTAAAAGACCTATCTGCTACCTTGGCAAGAGGAAGATATGGTTACATACTGGACGTAGATTTACAAGAATTCTTTGACCATATCGATCACCGGTGGTTACTTAAGATGTTAGAAGAAAGGATTGATGATAAACCATTTATTCATCTAATTGCCAAATGGCTGAAAGCAGGAATACTCTCCATCGACGGCAAAGTATTGCACCCGGTAACCGGAACACCACAGGGAGGAATAGTAAGTCCGATACTGGCTAATATCTACCTGCATTACGTACTTGACCTCTGGTTTGAAAAGAAGGTGAAGCCTAACTGTAAAGGGGACGCTTATCTATGTAGATATGCGGATGACTTTATCTGTGCCTTTCGTTTTAAAGATGATGTAGAAGAATTCTACATGGCACTAATTAAAAGGCTTAATAAGTTCGGTCTTTCTCTATCATCTGATAAGACCAGAATCATAAGATTCAGCCGGTTTGAGAAAGGGACTAATTACTTTGAATTCTTAGGTTTTGAATTCCGTTGGGGTACCAGCCGCAAAGGTAAGGATATGATTAAACTGAGAACTTCAAGGAAGAAATTACTATCAAGCTTGATAAAGTTCAGCCTCTGGTGTCGTAAATGCAGAAATCTTCGTCTGAGGAGAATCTTTAAACTGCTTAATACCAAACTAAGGGGCTATTACAACTACTATGGGGTTATCGGTAATTTTGCCAGTTTGCAAGAGTTTTTCCGTCAAGCGATGAAAATCTTATTTAAGTGGTTGAATCGGCGCAGTCAGAAGTGTAGCTTCAGTTATATTATATTTAACCAGATTGCAAAATTTTATCATATTGAGAAGCCTAGAATTACAGAGTTTTCTTATCAGTCTAAATCTTATTAGTTTTACTTTTACGGAAGCGAGTATTTCTGAAGAGCCCAGTGCGGTAATTCCGCACGCTGGGATCTGTGCGGGGGCAGTCAGGTAACTGGCTGTCCTACCGTGACAACCTATAGTATCTGAGGGGGTTTCTTAACCAGATGATTGAAATTTTAGGCATTACTATAGATAGACGTCCTAAAGAAAACCTCATAAAATGGAAAGCTGAATTATAGAAAAAATAGAATGTGTCCTATTAAATTATTGCGTAATTAATTTGTTGTGAGTGAGGTTTTTAGAATATGGAAATGGAAATTTCAATACAAAATGAAATCAATAAAATAGAAATGAGAAAACCCCATGTTGTAATATTAGGAGACGGAGCAAGTCGCGCAGCATTGCCTAACGGAGACAAATACAGCCAAAGAATCCCTTTAATGAATAATTTTGTAGAGATTTTAGAGTTAGGTGATTTGTTGCATGACTCACATATAGACTTTAAGTCAGATAATTTTGAAGATATCTATAGCAAGCTTTACAAAAGTAAAGAACATGATAAACTCAGGAGTAAATTAGAAGAAGGAATTTACAAGTATTTTAAGCAAATGCAAATTACTGATAATCCCACCATCTATGATCATTTGCTTCTTTCTTTAAGAGACAAGGATATCGTCGCTACATTTAATTGGGATCCTTTTTTAATCCAAGCTTACCAAAGAAACGCTTCCAGATTTACGCTTCCTCGATTACTGTTTTTACGTGGAAATGTTGAAACGGGCTATTGTGAAAAAGACAGAATTGCAGGAATTAATGGGAATATTTGTAGCCGTTGTGGTGAAGCACTAAAACCCACTAAGCTACTGTATCCAATCGATAAGAAAGATTATCATGTAGATAGATTTATCGGTTTGCAATGGAAGGAGTTACAATATAATTTAAGGAATGGTTTCATGATTACAATCTTTGGATATAGTGCACCTAAATCTGATGTGAGCGCAATAGAGCTTATAAAGTTGGCTTGGGGTGAAATCGAAAGCAGAAAAATAGAACAAACAGAAATAATTGATATTAAATCAGAGGATGCTTTGTATAACACATGGAAACCTTTCATACATACTCATCACTATGATGTTCATCGAAGTTTCTATGAATCTTGGATAGCAAATCATCCCCGAAGAACGGGCGAAGCTTATATAAATCAATATTTTTATACGAAATTTATAAATAATAATCCAATTCCAAAAGATTTATCTTTTTCAGAGTTGTGGAAATGGTTAGAGCCTCTTCAAGATGTTGAAAAACAAAGATAAAATGATAAATAACATGAGAAATGAATAAATTAAAATATAAAAGGAGTTGATACTTTATAATGGAAATTAAGAACCCTCTCGAAGAGTCTTACAGTACTTATCCAGGTCCTATATTATTATTAGCAGGTCCGGGAACCGGGAAAACTTATCAACTTGCCAAACGAATTAAATACCTCATTGAAGAGTTTGGGGCAAAACCCGATGAAATTGCAGTAATAACTTTTACAAATGAAGCTGCAAGAAATATGCATAATGAATTATCTAAAAAAGAGATTGATTTACCCAAAGAAAAGGGTCCGAAAATAATTTCAACAATGCATAGTTTAGGTAATTCCATAATTGGTTCTAACTCTAAAAGATTTGGATTAAAAGAAAAATATGAAGTATTATATGAAAAAAATCCTCGAATTGTTTTAATAAAAGATGCGGCTAATTTAGCTGGTTATGAACGTGAAAAATGGATATTAGTAGATAATTGTCGTCAAAAAGGTAATTGCAAGGAAGACATAAATGAAGATAAATGTAAAATATGTAATGAATATAAAAAAATTCTACGGAAATGTTCTCTTATAGATTACGATGATCAAATATTGTTAGCATGTACAGCCCTAAAAAAAGATAATAACTTAAGAAATGAATGGAGAAAGAAAACAAAATATTTGTTAGTTGATGAATATCAAGATATAAACCAAGCCCAGTTTGAGTTAATAAAATTACTTACAGAAGGTCAAACAGAAGGACTGTTTGTTGTGGGCGATGATGATCAGAGTATATATTCTTTTCGAGGAGGTACCCCTAAATATATAAAAGAATTTGAAAAGTATTACGAGAAGGATATCAAGATAGGACGATTATCAAAAAGCTGGAGGTGTTCTGAACATATTCTTAAAGGGGCGTATGGTATGGTTATAAATTTTTATAGAGACAGTGTTCCTAAACCTGAACAAGAATTTAGTGAGAAAATATTAATTAATAATAAAATTATTTTTTATGATGTACCTTCTGATAAAAAAGAAGCAGAAATGATTTCAGCTATTGTAAAGAAAAATATTAAAACAAATAATATTATAATAATCATCCCTAATAAAAATTATTTACTTCCACTAAAAGAAGCTCTTATGACAAAAAATATAGATTTTAAATATAATTCAAATATTAATGAAGAAGGATTATCACGTATTCTAGTTCTGGCAGATTGGGTAGAAAAACCCAATAGTAATTGGAAACTACGTTATCTGATTGATTTAATAGTAAATAATTATAATGAATTAACCAAGAAAATAGAAACCCAAAATAATGGAATAAGCTTTAAAAGAGAAGTAGCATCAAAATTAATTACCAATCTGTGGAAGGAAATAGATAATAATACTTCACTTTATAAAGTAATTTCTTTAAAAGCAAAAATAAATAATAATTTATATTTATTTGAACTTAAAAAATGTTTAGAAAATATTTCAGAAATTCTAAAGAAGAAGGGAAATAAAAGAGAAGGGATTATACCTTTTTTAGAAAATATTGGTTTACTCGTCGCTCCAGGTAAAAATCCAAATGGAATTATTTCTGAAATAAGGGAATGGAATAATGATTTAAAAAGAAATACTAAATCAAATTCTAAATATTCTATCAATATCTATAATATGCCAAGTTCGAAAGGTCTTCAAGGTGACATAGTTTTTGTAGTTGGACTTTCTGAAGAATTATTTCCAGATATAGAAAAAGACATTGAAGAACAAAGCCGTTTACTCTATGTAGCAATGACCAGAGCCAAAAAAGAGCTTTATCTCTTTAGCGCAAGAACAAGACCGGCAAATATTACGTACAAAAAATATGCCTATCAACTTAAAAGATCACCTTTTATTAGCTCTATTCCTAAGAAACATATAGAAATCCGATATATACAAAAAAAGCTAAGAGATTAATAGTTAAATAATATCATAACAAATACTATATTTTAGAAACTTAATAAGATAGAAGATAGATAGAAGTTTATAATTAAAAATTAATTTACATCCATTGGGTTACTAAAAAATTATTTCATTACAAGGTAAACGTTATATGAACAGGGAAAGAATGAAAAGAATAAAGCTAATGGCATTGTCAGTTTTACATTTAGGAGAACCCAAAATGTCTTGTTTAATAGCATGGATCGTTTTAACCCGATTGATACCAGGATTAATAAAATTGTGAAAGGATGAAGAAGGCAATCTCTTCTTCTTTTATAATTTTATAAATCAATAAAAAGGATTATAGGGGGATTTAATAATGAAAAAAGTTGATGCTGTTTTCGAAGGTGGTGGCGTAAAAGGCATTGGATTAGTTGGGGCAGTATCGGTGATTGAAAAAGCCGATTATAAGTTTGAAAATTTAGCTGGCACATCTGCCGGTGCAATTGTTGCTGGTTTATTGGCGGTGGGTTTTAATTCTAAAGAAATAAAAGAAGAACTTAAAAGCTTGAATTATAACGACTTTAAAGATGAAAAATTCCTTATTAAATGTGGATGGCTTGGAAAGGCATTAAACATTTTTTTTAAAAAAGGAATCTACAAGGGGGATTATTTTGAGGAGTGGTTTGAAAAATTATTAAAAAAGAAAGGGAAATGTAAATTTGGAGACATAAGAACAGAATATAAAGAAGATAAATATAAGTATAAACTTCAAGTAATTGCATCTGATTTAACTGATCAATGTCTTCTTGTGCTTCCTGGAGACCTTCAGAAATTTGGAATCAATCCTGATAATTATAGTATATCTAAGGCTATAAGAATGAGTATGAGCATACCTATTTTTTTTGAGCCAGTTGAAATAAAGGATAAAAATAACATAACTCATTATATTGTGGATGGCGGTGTTCTTAGTAATTATCCTGTCTGGTTGTTAGACGATGGAGCAAGTAATCCAGAATGGCCTACTTTTGGATTTAAACTTATGGAACCCCAAAAAAGAACATTAAAAAAACCTAATTCAAATCCTATAAATAATACTATTAATTATTTTTTTTCTATCGTAGGTACACTTCTGAATGGCCATGACAATTATCATATTTCCGAATCTAAAGGAGATTATGATCGTACGATAGGAATATCGACCGAGATAGAAGTTAATAATCTTAAAAAAGAAATTGGTACAACTTATTTTGATATAACTGAGGAAGAAAGTATTTTGTTATTCAAAAATGGAGAGGTTGCAGCTGGGGAATTTTTAAAAAATTGGAATTTTCAAAATTGGAAAAAAGAATATAGACAGATAGCCTTGAATGGGAATAGCATGAAGTGAGGTTTAGTATTTAAATATAATAAGCACACATCCCATTCTTAGATAATTAATATTTTACTTTAAAATAGATAAATAGGGAAGGCATACTAGCTCAATAATTCGGTAACTTTTAGGGAAAACCTATGAGATTTGAGGAGTTTCTTAACCAGATGTTTGAAACTTTAGGCATTACTATAGATAGACGTCCTATAAGGAAGACCTCGTAAAATGAAAAATTAAATCATAGAAAAAAATATGATGTGCCCTATTTAAATTAATAATTCTAAAAAAAATAGAAGAGGAGATTGTCTTGGTCAAATTCAATAACCCGTAAAATATGAAAGAAGTTATTGTCTCATGGAGTGGTGGTAAAGATAGCTGTTTAGCTGGTTATAAAGCAATGGGTAAAGGCTACCCAATAGGATTTCTTTTAAATTTAATTTCGAAAGAATACCAGAGGTACATCTTCTTTAATTTTTAGTTTCTAATATTTCTAAAAATACCTCTACGATTTTAGGTTCAAACTGAGTGCCGCTTCCTCGTTTAAGTTCCTGGATAGTTGTTTCTTCGGTCAGGGCTTTACGATAGGGCCGGTCGGATTTCATGGCATCATAGGCATCGGCTACGGCCAGAATGCGGGCACCTAAAGGAATATTTCCCCCGGATAATCCATCAGGATAACCTTTACCATTGTACCATTCGTGATGGTGTCTGATTAATG
>Ga0315293_10000867_pt1 | contig 28789 bp, 44 predicted proteins | sample YL17G13_20_MG_FD_203071 | JGI IMG/M metagenome (GOLD analysis project Ga0315293, IMG submission 203071) | Sediment microbial communities from Yellowstone Lake, YNP, Wyoming, USA - YL17G13_20 | ecosystem: Environmental > Aquatic > Freshwater > Lake > Sediment | place: USA: Wyoming | collected... | reverse complement strand
CCATACGTTTTTATTTTCATGCTCTCTTGGGAGCATACTTCAGGAAATGCACTATCAAATGGGGTGCGTATAATAAAAGTGTAAGGTTTCATTTCTTGTTCATACAGGCATCAAGGACAGGAAAAGACCAAATAAATAAATTTATCAAAGATTTGTCGAATAGGATTAATTTAAACTGTGTAATCCTTACCGACGTATCATCAGATGCTTCATTTATAGGGTCTATTGATTCAAATGCGAAACAATACAACTCGAAATATGGTCTGTCCAGAGAAAATCCTATTGTTGAAATCAAGGAGAGGGAATATATATATCAAGACCCTGTGATTAGGGGATTGTTTGGGTCACATGATGTTATAATTGTTTCAGAGGCAAAAACCATATTTCAAGTTAATCAAGGAGAAACAAAGATGCTTTCCGTATTACAACCTGCATTGGATAGTCCTTCAGAAATAGTTAAGAAAATGAGAGATACTGAACTGATACAATATATAACAGATTGTACCCTTATACTTACAAGCATCCCTTTCAAACAGATGAAGCAAAATATGTTATCTCAAGGATTTTTCCAAAGACTTGCAACATATATCAGGAGACTTGATATTGATGAAATAAAAGCTATGAGAAAAAAAGCAAACACGATATTAATTAGTATTGACCATGAAAAATTCAATAACGGCATGGACAATCTCGCCAAAAAGATTTTGGTTCTCGATAGTTCACCCAAAGAAATAATATTACCCATATCTTTATTATGGGATATAAATAATTATGTAGATAATTTTATCGAAAGAATAAGGTGGAATGTTGTAGGTGATGAAGTTACAAATGCTTTAAGTTTTTCCAATACAGTACAAGATGTTATTATGAAGGTTGCAGGGATATCTTGTCTTATTGAGGGCAGAACACATATGGATAATAATGATATCAAAAGGGGGTTTATGATTGCCGATATGTTTTCCGATTCTATAATAGAAGAGATTGAGATAGAAACAGATTTGAGAGAAACGTCTCAAGAAAAGATTTTATTTAATTTCATCAAGAGAATCATAAAAGAAAGCAAAGAACACATATCAAAAGGAACTTTACAAAAATTAGTTTCAGAAAAATTTGAAATTGGTTTCGCAAAGGCAGGAAAAAAGATAGAGATATTAGCTCAAAAGAATTTTATTAAGATAAATAAACCCAACGAAAATAAGGAAAAAATAGTTAATCTGGTGATGCAAAATGCCGAATTATCTGATAAAAATACCTGAAAACATTAATGTAAAATTATTGATGTTTATGCAAATAAACAAAATTAAAAGAAAAGATAACGCAATTATCTTGATAATTGAAAGATATTTGCCAAATTTAGCAAGTATGGAGGCGGATTTAGATGAACTTACTAGAAGAAGTAAAGAAAAAAGCGATAGAGAAACTTGAATTAACCGAAGAAATTGTTGATGGGATAATTAAAGAGCAAAAAGAATTTATTGATGAATTAAGAGCAACGGGATTAATAAAAGAAACCACGGAAGAAGAATATCAAAAACAGATTGCTATAAAAGTCGAGACAACTCTCAAAAAATTATATATGGTCGATGCAGAAACATATGAAGGATTTATATTGGTATCTGGTCAAATATCCGATTTCGGAGCAACTAAAAAATATGAGATGGTCATAGACAAATGGCAAAAAAGTGATGAACCCCTCAAACAAAATATGATAGTTAATGGAGAAATTACTTCTGACGGGATTCCCTTATGGACAGAGAAATTAATCGGAAAGCAGAAATGGAAAATAGGAAAACCGATAGAACCAAATAAAGAGGAACAAAGAGATTGTGTTGGTTTTTTTTATGATGTGAATCAAACCAATGGTCTTGAATTTAAGCAAATAAGATTGTCTGGGAATATCATACACACAAACATTCCTCTGCTTAAAAAATGTTCTGTAAAGTTGAGTGCAGATACAAAGAATCCAAGAATACTTTACAGTAGAACCATAACCTCTTTTAAGGTAATAGATAAAAAAGAGTATTCTTATGAAGAGGTATTGGAATTAATAAAAATACAAGTTCCGAAAGATATTATAATTGATATGAATGAAGGAGGAATAGACTTCAATTCATTCAATAATCAAACAACTTATTTTTTTATTAATGCTGTACCAATAAATTGCATCTTATCACAATATAAAAGTAATTTCATAGAGATAAATAATCCTATGGATTGGAACGAAAGAATAACTTGTTATGTACCAAAACATTACAAGCTCCCTGCTGAAGGAGTTGGTAATATAATTTTAGTTGGTAAATTTCAAGTTATGGATAATCAAGTAAAGATAAATGCAATAGGACTTATTGCCGAATATGATAATACAAACATACAAGAGTTAAAGGTGGAATAATGGAATGGTATATGACGGAAAAAGAAACAATATTGCTTTATGGTGGTGCTAAATGTGGCAAAACGTGGGCATATTGTTCTATAATTGAAAGATATATACAAAATCCAGAAACAAAAGTATATATAATTAATACTGACAAAGGAGTGAGCAAAACATTAAAGCAATATTTTAATGAGGATTCTGCAAAGATTACAGAAAGAATTGTTTATGAATTCGCAACATCAATACAAGAAGTTATATCTTTTGTCGATGAAATAAAAAAAGTAGTAAAGGGAAACGATTTGATTATTATTGATTTAATATCTGATTTTTGGGAAATGGCACAAAATAGTTTTATGGAAGAAGCCTCTGGGGGAAATGTTGTCGGGTGGATAGAAAAAATGAGTAAAGATATGAAATCTTTTGGTTTATTTGATGGTATGAAATGGCAATACATTAAAAAACTTGATGGTTATGTTATTGATAAATTAATAACAAAAGCCCCTTGTGATGTAATTGGAATTTCATCACAGAAAGATTTAGATGTAGAAAAAGTCATGAACAAAGGTAAAATAAAGAGTGCAGAATATGAATCAGCAGGAGCAAAACCAGCAGGGCAACCCACACTAGGACATCGTTTTAATACAATAGTCTATATCGGGAAAACAGAGAAGGGAGAAAAACATTATTTTCAGATTATGGGGGATAGAGGAGCTGTAACAAATCAAGGAATGATTAGTTTCGATAAAAACTTTTGGGAAGTATTTGTTAATGAAAGAAAAAAGAGGTATTGAAAAATGGAATGGTATCTCTTAATTGTGTTTTTATTTGTTATAATTATACGTGAATTAGGTCACGCTATTGGTTTTTCGATATTTGCAAAGAAATTTCCAGATATAAGAACTACATGGTTCGGATGTATTTTCGTCGGTGAAAAATTACAAAAAGAATTGTCTTTAATACAATTATCAATCGTCGCTTTATTAGGTATAGCAACAGGACTTTTATATTTTAATTTAATTAAAATGGATAGTGTTTATATGTTGATATATATAATAATGTGTGTTTTTGATTTTAATGTTTTATTAATTTTATATGCTGCCGAAGATACATTTAGATTCATTAAAATGAAATATTTAAAAACAGTAGATATAAGAAATATTAAGGTGATTAATTAATGGAAAAACAAACACAATTAACAGAATGGGGATTTCGGAATCCTCTATCATTTGAGGAAATAATAAAAATAGATACTACACACTGTATAAGAGGAGAAGAAATATTAAATGATTGGGATTATATGTAGGGTGATAAAAAAATGAAAATACAAAAAGATTTATTTCAACAGTTTTTAAGAAAGGCATCGATTAATGATAAAATTATTGAGGGTATAATTAATTTTGAGAAAGACAGAATGTCTTTTGAGAATTTTACTATTGATAATAATATGTTTTGTGCTTGTGTAATGGATGCAAAATATATTTGGGAGCATCAAGAATTAGGAAAAATAGGTATTGCTAACATGAAATTATTGAGGCAAGTTATCAATAGATTTGAGGGAGATATTAATATATTGGTTGTTGATAATAAATTAATTATTAAGGATGTAAAAAGAACTGTTGAATTTGCAACACTTGATGTGAGTTATATTAAAGAAGTACCTGTAGATAGATTACTGTCTTTTGAATACCCTTATCATTTTGAAATTGATAATAATATCATGTCGGAAATGATTACTTCATGTGATACCCTCAATGATAAGATGAAAGTGTTTACAATCGAATTATATAATGATAATATTTTAATAACTTCTGGTAGTAATAAAGAAGCAGGAAACCTTAATAGATTTTTGACACAGGAAAAGATTAAAGGAAATATAAAAGAAAAACAAAGAATCTTATTAGGAGAATATATTATACACGCATTGGCTGTTATCGATTCACCTATAGAAATAAATTTTGGTAACAAATTGCCTTTCAAAATATTTGAGGATTTTAATAAAAAGATTCAGACAACGATAATTATTTCACCGAGAGTTGAGAATGAAGAATAACATATTCCCACTGCCTAAAGGCAGGGGTATCCTTGCTACGATTATATGAAAGAACTCTTAAAATATTATCCAAGACAAGTAGCTTATCCCGAAAGAAGAACGTGTCTTAATGAAAAGCAATTTTTTAATAGTCTTAATTCTCTCAATAATGTAAAACCAAGATTATATTTTAGTCTTTATAATTGTGAAAGTGATGGAAGTTTTCTTAACCCTTTAATAGATAAAATATCTTTTGATTTCGATAATGAAAGATGTTTTGATAATGTAATGAAAATGATAGATTATTGCGATAATCATAATTATAGATATTGTATTGTATTTTCAACAAAAGGATTTTGGGTTCATGTATTAACTAAGAATTATAAAGATTTAAATTACCCAAAAGATGCTTTGAGACAATCGCATGAATTTATTATTAAAGAAATAGGATATAAGTATAATAAGACGACAGATTCCGATATAGATTTTCATATTATAGGCGATATAGCTAGAGTATCGAGAATGATAGGTACAAGAGATACTAGAAGGAATCTGTTTTGTATCTCTATAAAAAAAGAAGAAATGATTAGTTATGATTATGTAAAAGAACTTTCAAAAAAACAAAGGTTTGATATTTTCTGGAATAATTCTGATTATTTTGATATTAAACCTTTCGATAATAAAGTTTTCAAAGAACACAAATTTATGGATTTGCCTTTAATTAAATGTGAAATAAACGTCGATGATAAGATTGTGCAGATATTACCTCCATGTGTTCAAGATATGCTTTTAAAGCAAGAAAAGGCTACTTACAGAGGAAGATTTCTATTCACAATTTACATGAGGGAATTAGGATTTAATAAAATAACAACTGATGAATTGGCTAGAAAGTATTTTTCATTATACAAAAGAACAGACGAATTGGATAATAATTATGAGCATTATCAAAAAGTGCATTGTCTTGATTTAGCTTATGCTAATGAAAGACAGTTTTTTCCTAATTGTGAAACATTGTTTGGGGAGGGGTTCTGTAATGGTCGATGCAAGTATTACAACAAACTCTATAAAAAGTAATCATTTTTGTAAATGCGGACATCGTAAATCGGTGCATTTTGTTAATGACGAAAAACCAGATATTGATTATGGTTGTACTTGTTTTGGTTGCAGTTGTGGGAAATTTAGACCCTTTGAAGTAATATATTGGAAAATTGATTAAAGGAGGCTCTCAATGATAGATATTTTAGTTTTTTTTAGGAGATGATGTTTGATTTGGAGAACGTGCCAGAGGAATTATGATTATGGAGATTGAAGAAAAAATAAAGATTTTGGATGATTGGATGTTGCGACTGATTATTATGATGTATAAAGACCAATATGTTAAATTAGACCATAAAGATTGCAAAGAGATAGCTGTTCTCCTAACAGAATACAAGCTTTTTTTAGTTATAGAAAAGCATAAATCGGATTTGGAGAACGTGCCATTACGATGAATTTTATACCAAAATCAATATTTAGGAAAGAGCAGAAACAGACAAGGTGTGTGAATTGTGGGGAAAAGTTTGACTTGGTTTCGGCTTGCTTTATTCCAGTATGTAATGATTGCAGAAAAAGGAATAAACAATGACTGCCGAAGATTGTATGTATTGGCAAGGAGAAGGTTGCATCTGTGAGATAGAAACAGGAATAAGATGTAAAGGAATGACTAAAGAGTTTGTACCACAATGTAGATTGAGTAATAATGATTTAGTAGAAATAGATGATTTGGAGAACGTGCCAGAATGACAACCAAACAAACAAACGAAATGCTGTACAATATTGCCATGTCAATCAGTATATTGATAGGATTACTATTAATGCTTTTTTGGTTGTGAGGAAAAACGATATGAGTATTGTTTTTTGTAATGTTAAAAGTTGTGGAAGGAACAAGAACCAAAAGTGCACCAAAAAAAACATAATAATTAACAAAAAAGGAGAATGCATGAATATAAAGTATGGAGGAAAATGAACAATGAAAGATTTGAATAAAATGACTCTGCAGGAGTTAAAAACAGAATTAGAAAGTGTTGAAAAGAAAAAAGAAAGTGTGACTTCAAAAAAAGTTGGTGTTTGGGAAGTTGGTAAGAACTATGTATTAAGAACTGTGACTATGATTGATGTGGGAAAATTGGTAGAAGTTACAGAGCATGAATTAGTTCTTGAAAGTGCTTGTTGGATTGCTGATACTGGTCGCTGGAATGAATTTCTTAGTAAGGGGACTTATTCTGAGAGTGAGCCTTTTCCTGATGGTAGGGTGATTGTTGGTCGTCATGCATTGATTGATGCAGTTATATGGAAGCATCCTCTAGTGAGGAAGGTTAAATGAAGAATCAAGCAATATTAAGAACTGGATATGATAGGTCTAGGTCTTGGTCTAGGTCTGGGTCTAGGTCTTGGTCTAGGTCTTGGTCTGTGTCTAGGTCTTGGTATAGGTCTGGGTCTAGGTCTTGGTCTAGGTCTTGGTCTGTGTCCAGGTCTAGGTCTGAATCTAGGTCTGGATATAGGTCTTGATTTTTTTATAATTTTATATGGAGGAAAATGAACAATGAAAGATTTGAATAAAATGACTCTGCAGGAGTTAATCTAGTGAGGAAGGTTAAATGAAGAATCAAGCAATATTAAGAACTGGATATGATAGGTCTAGGTCTTGGTCTAGGTCTTGGTCTGGGTCTTGGTTTGGGTCTAGGTCTTGGTCTAGGTCTTGGTCTGGGTCTAGGTCTTGGTCTGGGTCTTGGTCTGTGTCTGGGTCCAGGTCTAGGTCTTGGTCTGTGTCTAGGTCTGGATATAGGTCTTGATTTTTTTATAATTTTATATGGAGGAAAATTAACAATGAAAAAAGAACATAATATTGCTTTTTATTTGTTGCTTTCTGCAACAGGATTTTCTATAGCTATGGAAGGAACAAACGTTAGTATAAAAAGCATATTGACCACTTTATTTTTCTTATTCATATCTTATTATTTTTTAAAAGAAGCAATTAAACAATTTGTTGAATTAATCATACAAAAATATATAGATACAAAAAATGGAAAAAGATAAATTATATGTCGACGATAGAGAACCTTTAAAGATAAGGGAATTACTAGAAAAGCAAGATATAAAATATGAAGAAACTAGATTATTGACAGGTGATTTTGTCTTTAATAATTGGGTTTTTGAAAGAAAGACCATGATAGATTTATATGGTTCTTTAATGTCTGGCAGAATATTTAATCAAATAGAAAATATGAAAATGAATTATGATAATGTTGTATTAATCATATCGGGTAATTTTAAGCAATGTTATTTTGCTATACCTAATTTCAATGAAAATGTAATTCATGGAGCAATAGCATCTTTCATAACAAAACAACATATTCAAGTAATCAGAGTTGATAATGATTCGCAATTAATTAAGATGGTTAAATTAATTATAGAGAAATCATCTGATATGGGGGTAATTAACGTTGTGAAGATTAGAAAGATGACTGATGAAGATGTTTATTTATCTATGCTTTGTTGTATTGATAAAGTTGGAGTTAATAAAGCAAAAAATATATTAACGAAATACAAATTCAAAGATATTCCTAATTTAACAATAGAACAATTAAAAGAGATTGACGGGGTAGGTACAAAAATAGCAGAGAATATTAAAAAATATTTATAGTCGAAAGATAGTGTTGGGACGGTTCATATCTAAACCATATGTTTGATAATTTCCCTAACACTGTCCGACTAATTAAAAGGTGAGAACATGGAAGAACTAGAAAAAGTGATGAAAGAAAAAGAATTTTTTGATACAATGAATGATTTATACAGGATTAAAGTGATTCTTTTAGCTTTATGGGATAAACAAAATCATCCCGAAGCGACAGAACATATTGAAAAATTCAGAGAAGATTTGAAGATGATAGATGAAATTATGTTAGATTTGTTGGAAAAATAAAATGGTACAAAGTATTAAAGTAAAGAGAGCAACCAGTAGATGCAGACAATGTGGGAAATGTTGTGAATTTATTTATTTTAAGATTATTCATAAAGACGAAAAACTAACTCTTGAATCAGTTAATAATCAAAAAGACTTTTTTTGTCATAATCCTTATACAGACAAAGAAAGAAAAGACGATTTTCTTAATTGGGTTAAATATCATTCATTAATTAAAACAATAACATATATGCCAATAGGTGATATTTTTTGTATTAATATTCAAGAACAGAAGATTACTCAATTAAAAAAGATGAAACAAAAAAACTGTTGGTTAATTAAAGTAGATTGTAGATGTGATAAATTAAAGGATAATAAATGTTTGATATACCCCAATCATCCGATAGTTTGTCAGGAAGAAATAGGTTATCCATTGGTAAAAGGTTGTTTAGTGAGGTTGAGATAATGTGTTTTGGTAATTGTGAAAGAAGCAATATAGAATGTCAAAATTGTAAAGTTATTAGAAGCTGTTATAATAAAACATTTAACAAGAACAGTAAAGAAATACTTTTTTATAATAGAAATATATCTATAATTAGGGAGGTTAAACATGGGATTGTGCAAACTGTGTCAGAAACAGATTGATGATAAATATCAATTATGTGTTGAGTGTAATATTAAAGCAAAACAATCAAATACGCAAGATGATTTGGTTAAGATACTTAACAAGATGAATTGGAACATAGGACGAATTTGTTTGTGTTTAGAAATGATTTGTCTTGATGAAAATAAACTAAACAAAACCAGAGAAACAATACAAAAGATAAAAGAAGAGATTGAAAAAGATGAAAACAAACAATGATATTTTAATTATGTTCTTAGTGATTTCTTTCGTGGTCGGTTTAGTTATAGGTATGACTATTATATTTTATTCGCAACAAAGAAAAGATTTTAGGAGCAACCTATATCAAAGTTGCTTAATTAATTGCTATGAATCTAACAAAGTCAATTTTATAGAAGTCTGGACAAAATGCGATGCTTTAATCAGATTAAATAACAATAATTGCACTATCATTAATAAAACAAAAGTGCAGAAATATTGCGGTTGGATTTGTTTTAATGATTCAAGGGCGATATAGATTAGTATATCCACTCTTTATAACAAAAAAGAAAAAAGAGCATGTAATAGAATACATTATCTACAAAGCAGAATACAATATTATATGAATCAAACAAAAAAACATAAAGAACAAATGAGATTAATAAGATTATACAAAGAAGAAATAAAAAGATTGATTAGAGAAGAATTAAATAATAATTATCCCAGGAGAAATGATTTAAATGATTGATGAAGAAGAATATCAAATTCAAAAAGGTTTTTTTTATTTAGGAATATTTGGTGTTTTTTTTGCTTATGAACATATCACTAGAAATTTATCAAACATTACAGAAGAATTAGAAAAAGGATATGAAGAAGCAGATTTAGATTCTCAATTTGACCAAATCTTTATGGAAAAAAATTATCCAGAGTTGTTCGAATGAAATTAGATTTTAGTTTGATTAATTGGAGATTTTATTTAAGTATCTATACCGTGGGGAATATCAGAACGCAAGGAATACATAATAGAATAAAATATTCCCCGTATAGAGTTTTATTCATGGATTATGACTATTACAAACAAGAATGGGTCGAAGAAGAAATAAACTTCTTCATTAAGAAATATAAATTAGGAGATTTTATCTTATTAAAGACTTCTAGTAAAGGATTTCATGCCATATGTTTTGATGTAATCACGCAAGAATTAGAATATAAAATATTATCTTTGAGTGGTTGCGACCCCTTTTTTAAAAGTAGTAATCAATGGGATTTCAGAAGTAAGGTATTGAGAATCACAAAGAAAGGAAATACACAAAGTCCTGAATTTATTAAGATAATTAGAAGTCCTTATAACAATAAAAGAAAGAAAAGTGCAGGACATTATCTATTTTATAAAAAACTTTTTAAACTCAAAACATTATTTTTTAATAAATCACAACTTTTTAAGTGTCATTATAATATAGCAATTAATGAAAAAGAAAATATTGTCTATGAAGTTAGCTGTATTGATTACCCCACGAGGAATAATATATGAAACAATTAATCCTGAACGAATTTGACACAAAAGTAAAGAAATTCGATTTGAAATTACAATTAGAGAAAGCAAAAAGATTTATGTTTGCTAGAGCAAGTGTAATTCCTCCTGAAGATAGTTTTGAAAGAGATTTAATAAAAGATATGCACAGATTCTATAAAGATATTAATATGGGGGCAGTAAAAGATAGTAAAACACTAGAAGCGGAAATAAGAAGAGTAGGTATGTTAATGCGAAGAGAAAATGTCGGAAGTAATAATAAAGATTTTTTATATAAAGCATCTGATAATTTTCTAAGCCATATGAAAAGTCTAAAAAAGTATTTTGTGTTTATTGTAGAGGGAAGCCCGAATGTATTAAGGGATTCTAGTACAGGAAGATTTATTAGTACGAAAGCTATAGAAAAATAATAATTTATTGTGGGGGATTTAGATGTTTGGGAGAGAAGATGTAAATAAAGGCGATGATAAATTATTTTATTATAGTGAAAAATTCTACAGCGAGGACTTTAATCATTTCATTAAAAGAATAGAGATATTTTTGGTATTTATAGAACATTTTGAAGATGAAGAAAGTATTAATTTAAGAAACAAAGTCAACGAATTTATGATTAATAAAGAAATTCATAGAAAACTTCTTATTAGAACGGCTTGGGGAGATAATTCAGATAATATAATAGCTTATACTGATGATAAACCTAATCCTGATTATCTCGATGATTTTGAAATGGAATTAATTAATATCGATAATGAAATGAGAACTTATCTTAATAAGAAAATAAAATTATTATATCCTAATAGAAGTATTGATTTAACTAAAATGCAAATATGAGGTGTTTTTAATGCAAAAAAATAATGCAAAAGATAGAGAATCACAGAGCCACCGACACAAAATAATGATTAGAGAAAAGTGTCCTGTTTGTAGTTATAAGAAAATATGGCTCTATAATAATAAACTTATTGCGAAATGTCCTAATTGTAAAAGCGAATTTTGGGTTAATAAAGAAAAAGAAGAATTAACTATCGGAGAGCAAATACTAGAGGTTTAATCATGGGGGAAGAAGTAACATGGGATATAGACAGAATAGATATGGGTATAAAACAAGCAAGACTTTATGCAGACCCGTCTCTTGAAAATGCTTATAATTCTGCTCTTAATTTTACAATAGATTTCTGGAAAAAACTTAAAGGAAAATATAAATTCGGCGTTGAAGACCATGTTGTAATATTTATTTATGGGCAACAAGGTTTAGGAAAATCATCAGTTGCTATAGAAATATTGGAGGAATTAGGAATTTTTACAGTTGATAATATTGGATTCAGTAATGATGAAGTTATGGAAGCTGTTAGATTAAAGAAAGCATCGACAGTAATTATGAGGGATGAAAGTATTGATGTTTTTGGTGTTGGTAGTAGAAGAATGGAAGCAACCATTGGCAACACTATAGAAACTTGCAGAAAAGCAGGATTGAGTTTCTTGTTTCTTAGACCAACTTATGAACATATTGACGGTGTTCATTTTGTTCTTGAAGTATTGCAAAGAAACAATGCCCGTAGAATAACTCATTGTGCATTAAGGGATTTGGAAACAAATTATTGTATAGGTTTTGTATTGTTTAATATAAAAGAAACAAATAACACCGAAACTCCTGAATTAATTAAGCATAAAAAATTATGGGATGAATATATTGAAAAGAAAAACATTTTTATTGACAAAATTAGAGAACAACAGGCAGGAGGTGTTAATATTGGGGACAAAGCAGAATATTGTTTACAGAAATTAAAAGAATGTGACCCCGAAGGAAAAATATATATTAAAATGGGCGAAAGATTCCTTTTTATTAAAGAGCAGTTCCCTAATTATACAACCAAAGAATTAGAATTAATAAAAATAAAAATGGAAATGTTGAGAAGAATAGAAAGAGAGGCGAAAGAGAAATTATTGGAAGAGGAAAGAAAATTAGTGGAAAATCAAACAGAAGAAAATCAAACAGAAGAAAATCAAACAGAAGAAAATCAATTAGAAGAAAATGAAAAAGTCTGATTATATAATTATTTCTATTTTTTGTATAGGGATATTCTTTATTACTTGTATGTTTTATGGTATTGATTATCTTGCAGGAGGAGATTCTTATTATTATCTCTATGAATTAAATCATGGGCAGATATATAATTTATGGTTGTGGTTAATTAGTTTTCTTTATTCAATTATAGGAAATTATGTCATAATAGCAAATTTGTTTATGATTGTTATTCCAATAATCTTTTACTTCTTTTCGAGAAAACTTCTCAACGAAACATTTGCAATAATTTTATTATATACACTATTTCTATCAAATACTTATTTTAATAAAACAGCAGGGTGGTTAGATACACATATTCCTGTAGCAATTATGATTTGTGTAATTTTATATTGTTATTTAATTAGAGAAGAAGTGTCTATTTTTAATTATCTTATAATCATTATATCAATGTTTATTGTAGTTAATACATGGAAAGGATATGGTTTGATTATAGGTTTTGTTGGAGTTCTTTTACTTACAGAATTTTTATGGGCAGAACATAAATTTATATTGTTTGCAACACCATTTGCGACATTATTTGTAGTTGCTTTGATTAATTCCGAAATGATTTTATCTTATCTTAATTTAACAAGTATTGGAATAAGTGAATTATATCCATTAATTATTAGTAAAGAGAATTTCTTGTTATTGGGTTTAAATATTATTCTTTTTATTAGAACATTTAATAAAAAAACATTTATCATACTAATTTATTTTCTTATACCTGCATTAATAATGGAAAGATTCAATTATTTTTTATTCATTGTGCAAATGTTTCTTTTAGTATTCCAATTAAGGAATCATATTTTTTTTAATGAAACCGAATTAACAAACTTTAATTTAATAAAAGACAGATACAAAACATGGTTTTTGATTTGTGTTTTTATCTTGTGTTTTAATGTTTCTTCTTTAATGTTCTCACAAAATGTTTTTTTTATTAATGATGATTATGTTAATATGTCTAAGGAAATAAAACAAGACAATCCTATAATTATGACTTATATACAGAATTATTTTATGAAAAATTATCTCTATAAAAAATATAGTACAATAGAATATTATGATTTTAATTATACTTGTTCTCAAAAATATTTTATAGAATATCTCGATAAACGAATAAATCAGAGTAATTATTATTTATTTTACTCTTCCCTGGATTTTCCTCAACTTGTTTGCAAGAACGATTATGATATAGAAAGCGTAATTAATAATGAAGAATTTAGGGGTTTTGAGACAATAAAATGTGTCAATAATAAATATAAAAAAGTGAAATCTTGTTTATTCTATAGAATTAGATAATATATTTCTTAATTAAAAATATAAAAGGGTTTATATACTTCTTATTTTATTTATTTACTAATTAAAAATATCTCGGAGGGGATAAAAATGACAGATGGGTACACTGCTGAATATAACAGCAACGAGGTAGCAGAGCCAATAATTGATTTGCTCGTCGCTATCATGGCAAATATTGTAGGATTCGCAACATTGGTGGGTTTAGTCCTACTTTATGTATGGATGCGAAAGAGAGCTTAGGAGGTAATGCAAAATGACAGGATACACACAAGTATATGGGTCAAACGAAGTTGCAGAGCCAATTATAGATATTATAATGAGTGTCGCATCATTCTTTGTGGGTGTAGCATCACTTATAGCAATATTGCTTATTTATACTTGGGTTAAGAAGCACGGCAACATAAAAATTTAATTAATTTTTATTTTTATTTTTCTTTATAATAAAATTTATAAACTAAGAGTTTAATTCTTTAATTAGGGGGTTTTTTTCATTAATAAGTCAAATATACCAACAATACAATTTAAACTAAGTCCTGAAGATTACGAACTTCTAAAACGATTAAGAAAATTAAGAGAGCCTGTACTTAGATTTGAATTTAAAAGTGAAAATCATTTCTGTAAAAATATAATTATACAGCGAATTAGGGAATTTCAAAAAACAGGCGATTAATAATGTCTTTATTCAAAAAATGGTCGTATAAAATAATTGAAAAAGTAGAGAATAGAACAAAAACAAAACTTTCTAAAAAAGAGAAAGACTCTATCGTAAATATTAATTATAAAATCTATATGTATGTGTGGTTTACCGCCAGAAGCATACTTTTTGTGTATTTGTTCTCTAGTGTTATATTTAAAAGAATAGGTTTTGAGAAAACGGTTATTGTTTTATTAGCTATAATAATGATGGTTTTGTGGTTTACTAAGAAGATTAAATAAAAAAGTTTATAAACTAATTATATAAATATTTATAATTCGCTATAATAAACGGGTTTTGAGGCTGGTATTTATGAGGAGAAAATCAAAAATATTTATAATATTAATATTTTTATTAATGTTTATTCCCGTTGTTTTTTGTGATACAAATTCGGATTTGGCTTCTAGGGTTATTGTAGATATGCGATTTGATAATTCTACAATTACCTCTGATTATGGTACGCAGAACATTCAGGGCATTTTATCGGGTACGGGAATTATTTGGAATACTTCTAATAAAAAGTTGGGTGCAGGTAGCATTAATCTTGCTAATCTTGACCCTTCAAGTAATGAATTGAAAATGGGTCTTTCTGATACAGGACTTCACGCTTACGGGGTCACTAAAGATATTACTTATTGTTATTGGATTTATTTTGTTTCTGGCAGTGCGAACAACCATTATTTTTTTGAGATTGATAAGACTTCTGGGGGTAATGGTCATCTGAGGGAGGGTTCTGGTACAGCTCTGAAATTACAATGGACTGCTATGGCTATCAATAATTATAATGTTCAGGCTAATGGTAATTGGGCTTTGCATTGTTTTGGTTATAATGCTTCTTTGGGGTGGGTTACTATAAACAGCAGTACAAGAATTACATCGGCTACAGTTCCGGCTGGTCAAAATAGGGATGTTGGTTTCTGTGTTTATAATGATGGTGCAAGTGATTGCAGAGCTGGAAATTTTAATGTGGATAATTTATTAATTTTTAATAAAACCTTAAGCGATGCCGAAATAAATTATCTCTGGAATAATTCCGCAGGGACTACATTATATTATGTTTCACCGGCTCCGCCAAAAATTATAATTAACAACGGAAGCATATTGCATGTTGCAAAATTAACCGAAAACGGAACTTTTTTGTTTAATGAACAAAATGCTTTCTATATAGAAGCTAACATAACGCATGATACAAACGTATATGATGGTTCTTCAAATTGTAGCGTATATGCGACCAATTTTACAGATGAATGGAATAATAATAAAACAAATATTGGAAATATAACTTTAGATTCTTCAAATTCTTTTGAGTTTACCTTTACTGACCAAACAACAAATGTAAATGAACAAAGAATTACTTTTGGAGTATGTAATCAAATAGGGAATACGAATATTAATTTATATATTAGTGGGAACGGAAACACAAATTGGAATACAACACCTTATAAAATTATTAATGCTTCAATCATTCCAAATTGCCCCCTGTACCATACAGAAAACGATGTATTGCCGACAAACATGGTGGATAATATACAAAACATTTCAATAAGATGCCCAAATTGTATAGGAACAAACACAAATAAATTGATTAGATTAACACAGGGGGGAAATTATGACATCACATTAAATATTGATTTTGATAGAAAATTCTCCTCACAAAAAGAAACCTTGGTTTATAACAACACCAGAAATAAATATGTATTTTTTTCTCATATGTATGGATTTGACGACAACGGGCAGAAAATATTACAATTTGCCTGTAATGAAACAACAACTAATGAAGTTTATTTTAATAGAACTTACAATATTAATTTAGTAAAACCAACGGCTTCAATTATTTCATTTAATGAAAATGATTTTATTAATAAATCGAATATTGAAAGCGGTGATATAACGATTGCTTGTGAAATATCGGGAACAACTTTATTAGTTCAAAATATTTCAGTTTATTATATTAATGGAACCTTCATTAAAGGAAATGCATCTGGAGAATATTTGGAAGTCGATTCTGAATTATTAAACATCGATGGTAATTATTCAATATTATGCACAGGCGTAAATACAAATGGAACTACAACAACAATGGGACAATTTCAAATATTAGATACAAGTTTGCCCATTATATATGATTTTGACCCAATGGAATATGAACAAATTATTATATTGAATAATGAATCGACGAAAACAATCACAATTAGTTTAATAGGGCAAGACCTTAATCTTTATTCTGTTGCTGTTAATATAAGTTATGTTGCAAACAATTCCCCTTTTTATTATGAAAAGGTAGTTCCGATTAATACAACTTCTTATGGAATATTAAGGAATCTTGTTTTTTCAAATATAAGTGCAAACTTCTCTTTTTATAAAAGGGTTTCTGATGCACATACGGTAAAAGAGATTCCTATTTATGAAACACAAAAAGATTTATTGGGAAAAGAAGTTTCCTTTACTGATTATAATTCAGATTTAAATGTTGAAGTCAAATTAGTAAGTGAACAAACACCAACAAATGTTATTACACAAAAATTAAGGGATAGATATACATTCACTTACTTATTTAATGAATTAAAGACAGATTCAATACATAGCTATAGATTTCATGCAGGAAGCACAGACATCTTGAAGGTTGTTCCTTATAGTAAAATAGGATGCCATTTTGTTATAGGCGACCCCGAAACACATTATCTTGATTTTGATTTGCCTAATTGCAAAGACGCAAAATATAATATAGAAAAAACCACAGGTGAATATTATTGTAATATAGAAACTTCTTGCAATAATCTAAATTTTAATTCATTTGGAGAATTAAATATTATAGAAAGCACAACTTATTTTCATACGCTGGTTGTTCAAACAGGAATCTATAGAAGCGGTAATATTTCTATCAATTGTAACTTCAATCCCACACCCGTAATTACTTTAGGTTCAGATAATAAAATAGAATGGGGTTGTGATTTAATTAAAAGAAATATGTCTGAAAAAGTAAGCTGTATTACAAAACTATATGACGCAGTAAACAATTCATATTTAATACAAGTTAATCCATCATATGATGATTATAGGAGCAAAACCACTTTAGTAGGTGGGGGTTCAGAGAACACAAAAGTAAATAATGCATTTGAAGAAAATAACGGTATAGTGATTGTTTATTATGACGGAAGCGTTTTTGATGACGTAAAAAATAGAATATTAGTTACTGGCGAAGTTTCTTGTAGTAGTAATTATGGTGACAAAGGTACTTTTATGGGAAATTTTACTCCAAGATTTGCCAATTATGAAACAAATGCAATATATAAATTTGATTTGGGAATACAAAATGCTCCAATGATTGTTGCAATTATTTTAGGAATAATGATATTAGGGGCAGTATTATCAATCATTCTAATTACATGGAGACGGGGTGTTTTACAATGAAATCTTTTTTACCTGTTTTAAATAATAAAACAAAAGGTAGATTAATACTGATGTTTTTGTCTATCTTTTGTTTTATTCTTTCTGTCTCTGCATATAATTTTTGGACAGAATCGGGAAACGTATTCTTTACACCAACAGATAATTTTTATTGGTTATATAGTAGTCAAACCCCTTCACACCATACACAAGGAATATTCCATTGTACCTTTTCATTTAATAATGATTTTTCACCAATAATCTATGATTTTAATTTTGATGAACAAAATGATATTATGGTATTTGACGACGCTAATATTAGAATTTATAATATGAATTGTAGTAATGTTGCTAATATAACTGTCCCTTCAACAATCAGAGCAAGACCTTTTTTTGATATATATTTATTAGATTTATATGTTTTGGGTTCTGATAAATTATATAAGTATTCTTTTGAAGAGGGGTCTCCATTATTTGGCGTGTTTCCTTATCTTTTTAGTAACACAATGAACATAACAAATAATATAACTGTATCAAGTTCATCTGCTTTTGGGTGTTCGGAAAATGCAAATACTGGATATTTGGATTGTTTGCTTAATAATGAAAATGATAATTATGTATATGATACAAATTTAGGAACAGTAACAAATAAAACAAATGTTGTACAATATATACAAAGACAAAATAATTATGGTGAAGGAAACCCATATGCTCCTTTTTTCTCAACTCTTAATTATGAAACTGCTGTTTTAATGTGGGAAAATTCACAATCAAACAAGGTTAATTCTGTTTTTATTAATGGAACTAATAGAGCATCTTGTACTATTACAGCAACAAACACACAACCTTTCGGAAGTGCTTTTTTGGGAGGAGGAACAGGAGAAAGCGCATCTTTTATTTTATATTCTGCAATAATAAGTAATCAATTATATTCAGTAGGATTTAATTCAGCTTGTACTCCAACATTACCATTGGTTGTAACTTCGGGAGGTTTTGGTTCTAATTGGATAGTAAGTGATATTGATAATGATGGGAATGTCGATTATGGATATTTAACATTTAATTCAACAACAAACAATACTGTTTTAAGACAATTTTCTTCATCGGGAAGTATAGAATATGTTTATCCTTTTACCAATTCTCCTTCATCAAAAGGATATAAGGAAACGGTTGCTGTAGATATGAGTAATTCTTATCAAGGCAAAGAAATAATTATGGAAGACGGTATATTTGGTTGGAATGGTATTAATTATGTCAATATTTTTAATTTAACACCTTATAGAACAAATGTAAATGGTTCTGTATTAGTGGGGCATACAGACGCAACGCATGGAGTTAATAGGGCAGTTTATGCCGAATCGGGAAAAACAACAGTATTCGGGTTTACTGGAGAAAATGAGCCGATAACAATTACTTTTTGTGGTGACGGGACTTGTGATTCTAATAATGGAGAATCAGGAGCTACTTGTCCCGTAGATTGTGATATTTATTTCAATGAGGGAAGTCAATGTTCGGTACACCCAACACCCCCGTGTATTTTTGAGCATTATTTTGATTATACTTCTCCTATAAGAATAACACATAAAGGATTTAATCTATTTTTTAATCCTACTTTTGCATGGTATCCCCTTAATCAGAAATTAGACACAACAATAACACCTATGCAAGAAGAGGTTATAAGTAGATATATTCCTTATACTCCTGCACCATATTATACCTTAGAATTATCACTTAATCTAAGAGAAAAAAACAGTTGTTTTGAATTGGTTGTACAAGATTCAGGGCAAACTCTCGATACATTTGATAGGATAGATTTATTCTTTTGCAATAGAAGCATTGATTATTATTATAAAGATAGTTTTGGACAAAGAAGTATTGCAACAGCCTGTAAAAATTGTTATTCTACTAATATAGAACAGAAATATAAAATATATTTTTTCTTTGTCAATACACCATTTAAATTATTCGATAATAGTACCAATTTAACGTCGGTAGCAAAGAAAAACACCTATAGTATATTACAAGATGGTGTCGTAATCAAGACAGATATTCCTTTTTTAAGCACAGACGGATTAGATGACGGAAGTAATTTTGACCATATCTCTTTTGGATTAAGGCAAGTACAAGGTATGAATACTCTAAATCTTACGTTAGATAATATTTATCTTTATGAAGGAAGCAACAACGAATCAAGTAATGTAGATGAATTAATTAAAGACACAATAAAATTGCTTAATCAAACAACAAAATGTTACGGAGGATTCTGTAAAAAAGGAAGTGAATCTTTTGGTTCTACTTGGGATTGTTCTGTTAAACCACAATGTTGTGGTTTGCGGTCTGACGGTTCTTATAAAGCCAACGATGCTTGGTGTATTGTTTACGAAACAACAATGGATATAGTAATAAGACCCTTCATTAAATGGATTTTTGTAAGTATAATAATATTTATAATATTGTTATTTATTGGGGGAACTTTATACGTATTGTGGCTTAGGTCACAACAGAAAAGGTGATTAATTAATGGTTTTGGGGGCAATCGGTAGCTCAATTCAAGCTGTAGTACAAATTATCACACAACATAAATTTCTCGCTATAATCCTATCTATATTTCTTTTAGCCACGATGGGCGTTGCGATTAATACCTTTTTTGTAGGAAATGATTATACTTGTGAAACAAATACGGTAACAGGAGCAATTACGTTATATAATCAAGAAATTTATTCAAAATGTTTGCCTGTTTATATGCAGGGTAAGTTTTATAAATTTAATTATTCAAAAACAGATTGTGATAATTCTATAAATGCAGTAAATGACGCATGGAAGGAAACCTGTTATAGTTTTATTAGTGAAGTACATAAAGCAAGTTTTCTATTAGATACAATTACACCCTTTATGCTTTTCTTTGAAGATATTACAGAATCTATGAGGAACATGGCAGGCGGAAACGAAACTAAATCTCTTGATGACTTGTATAATATTGCTTTTGAAACAAATATATGCACTAAATTATATAAATGTATGCCGAAAGAAAAAGCAGAAAGTATTGGTTTATTCAAGGGATGTATCGTGGCAAAGGGTTCTTCTGTTCCTGATGATTTTCCGTCGTATGAAGAGTTTGAAAGTGTCGCGAGAATAGATGTTGATTATACGGAAGATAATCAAGAATTTAAGAAAGAAAATATTTTTAAAGTTCAGTGTTTTGGTTTAGGTGATGAAAAAAGACCAACATTAAGTTTATTAGGATTACTTCCGATATTTGATTGGCAATTTATGGCATTGTTGTCTTTACTTTCATATTGGAGTTTATTTATGTTTTGGTTAGCAGACAAAGTTAAATTATAAGTGGGGTTTTTTATATGGGGAATGTTGAGAAAGTAATAATTTTATTATTTGTTTTAATAATTAGCACTCTTTCTGTAATTGCAGGAGAAGCGGAAATAAAGCAACATATGACAGAAATAACTAGAGACAGCATCAGTAGAATCAATAGTCATACTGACCAAAAAATGGACGAAATAACAGTAAAGGGCGACGATTTAATAGCAAAAAACAAAGAGTTAATGGAAACAACAACACGAAATGCCTCCATAAAAATATTTATTGCTGTAGCCTCGGCAATAATATTTAGTGGAGGTATTATTCTTTTATTAATGAATGTAATGTGGAAAAGATATACTGAAATATTACCGTTAGCTAATATGGATGAAAAAAGAAAAGAAGCGAGATTATGGGTAACCGAACAAAAGAAAAAGGGGTTTGGTAAAGGAAATATAATTAAACAACTTAAATTAAGCAAATATCATAAGAACGACATTAAATTAATTATGACAGAGGTTGTATAATGGCAGAGACAGAAAACAGGAGGAAAATGCCAGTATTCTATATCGGATTATTTATTTTACTTATAATATGGACAATATTTTGTGGGTTGTTGTGGTGGCAAAAAGGTATGGGTACAGCGATGGCTGTTTTCTTGATAGGAATTTTTGTAGTAATGTTTATTGCTCTAGCTGTATTTATTTTCTTTTGGCTCTTTAAAAAACATAGAGTAGATATGATTCATGTAGCAAAACAAAGAATTATTGCATCTGCCGAATTACATCGTATGCCTTACAAACAAGAATTTAGGAGCAGGGGTTCTGCAAAAGATAATATTTCTTGGTCGCCTATTGGCATGGTTAAGGGAATTTGTCTTATGAAAACAAAAGAAAAATATAAGATTGTTGAAGAAATAGACCCACAAACAGAATATAAAATTAAAAAGAAAGAACAGATAGAAGAATCGCAGGATTTGTTAATTATTGCTTTTAATAAAGGATTTCCTTTTCCTTTGTCTATATTTGATGAAACACAACTGTTTTTTGGTTATTCGGAAGATGTTTCTAACCCGTCGGGAATTGTTGTTTATGCTAATGGAATATTAGCACCACAGGTTTTTGGGATATTCTTTTTATCGAAACATTTTGAAGAAACTTATATGATTGATGAATCAATAAAAGAATTAATCTATAGATACTTATTACAGGACAATCTTTCAGAAATTAAGAATATTGTAGACGATGCAATAGCTATAAGTCCAGAACATAAAAAACATATTGAGAGAAGTAATTTAGAAACATTCCAACCTAATACTACACAACAAGGAGGCAACAAATGAGAACATATATGGTAATTGATAAATGTTGTCCTAATTGTAATAGAAGATTAAGGATGCCTCATGGTAGGTTTCAAAAACTATTATGTAAGAATTGTAATGAATATTTTGAGGGTGATTCGATTGAGGGAAAGAATTGGTAACAATATTGAATTAGTTGATAATTTTTTTAGTAGGATTCAAAATATAGACGATATGAATATTATTGGATTAAACAAAAATGCTAATAAAGAAATTGCTTTGACACAGATTTTTGAGAGAACAAACAAGATAATTATTGCTGTAATATTTTTTAGTTTTCTTACATTACAAATATTATGGGTGTTTTAATGTGGATAAAACAAATCAAGAATTGAGAGAAGAATTAGAGAAATTAAAGAGTGATAATATTACAATGCTTGAAAGAGAAGCATTATTAAAAGAATTAGAGAAACAAAAAGAGATTAAAAGAAAAAATAGTATGCTTACGAAAGCTATAAAATTTATTTTTCCTTAAAAAATGGACTTAATAGACAGCAGGGAAATATGGATTGGAGCATTTCAAGATTTAGACCAATATAATAAATATTATTGGGGAAATATCATTGATTATGCTGAAATAATATTTACAGACCATCCAGAATGGATAGAAGAAATCGGTATATTAGTGAGGGAAACACAGTTGTTTTGTTGGGAGGGAGGCAGAGATAAAAATGGCAGACCGTTAATCCCTTCACTTGCAGATATTAGTGAAAAGGTACAATCAAAACCACTCAATGCAAAATTCAAAGTCAGGGTCGATGAATTTAGGGAAGAAAGAAACAATAGGCAAATATTACAAAGATTAAGTGGGATTAAAAGTTATATAATAAGGAGGATAGCTCAAATGAATATCCGCTATAAAAATCCTAGAATGAAAATGTATGGGTGATTAATTGTGAATGTTATAATAAGATTCAAGGAAGTCAAAATATTAAATTGCGATTCTGTCGAATCTGTTAAAGAAATGTTTAAGGAGTATCTTACCGATGAAAAACTTATGGAAATCGATTCTATCTTTGAAGAGACAGACTAAACAAGAGATATTTTTGTGTCTTGTTGTTTTAGTGTATCTTTTTCTATTTATTAATTATGTTAATAAACCAGACATCTTTAATGATGAAGGAGCATATTATTTTATTAGTCGATTAGATATAACAGAATTGATAGGATTTGATGTTCACCCCCCTCTCTATCCTTTATTAATTAAGATGTTCCCTAACAATATTATTATGCTCCGTTGGTTTAGTTCTTTGTTTGGATTATTAAGTTTGTTGTTAATATTTAAATTAGCTAATTTAATTTATGATAATGATGATATTGCAACAATCTCGACGATAATCTTATTATTAAATCCCTTCTTTATAAAATTCTCTTTATCAGCAATGCCTTATAGTTTAGCATTTGCTCTATCTTTATTATCGACATATTATTTTTATAAATCTATAATTAAACAAGAGGAAAATAGACTTATTCATTATTTTATTGTATCTTTATTAGGATTAATGACTCATGATTTCATTATCTTTTTATTAATAGCACATTTTATATTTATCGTAATTGAAATATTTTATACAAAAAACAAATGTGTTGATAATTATGTTTATGATAATCTTAAAAATATTTTGTTAATTTATGTTGCCTTTCTATTTATTTTCTTAATTAATTCTATTAAATTCTTTACGAAACCAGAACTAAATTTTAGAGAATGGAGTTGGAGAATACCTTTTGGTACATTGGTTTATATAAATTCAGGAAGCATTATTTTATCAATAGTTTTTATGATATTGATTTTTAGTTTCTTTTTAATTAAAGAGAAAAAAGAGAAAGATTTGTTTTCTTTGACGATGTTTACATTTCCCATGTTATTTGCATTAATTATGAGTATGTTCTTTAATATCTGGCATGATAGATATTTCTTATTCTTTGTGCCTTATGTTATATTCTTTCTGGTATATATTTCTATGAATATAGGAGTACCTAAATCAATGAAATGGATAATTATTACAATTTTCTTTATATTTTTATATCTTAATTTTGATGTTTATATGAGAGATTTTACACAAGACCCACTTAGAGAGAGTTTACAACAGATAGGCTGTAATACTTTATTTATTCATACATCTAGTTTCTCTTTTTTACCTTATGAAATGATGGGTTGCCACAACAATCTTTTAATTAACAATGTTTCTATGTATCATACCCCAATTTCTCAAACTGATAAATTAATCAATAATCTTGTAGGATTTAATGATTATTTACTTGTTAGTAGTAATTCTACAAAACCCGTCGGTAATGTGGTTTATAACAATATGGGACTTTTAATACAATATATTAAGTAATGAAAAATATAAAAGGTTTTATATATTAAATTCATAATTACGACAGATAGTTGCTTTCTCAACAAAAGTAACCCCCCATAGAAAACCTCCCAAATGTTTTTTGGGGGGATTTTATAATTACAAGGTGATACAAAATGAAAAAAGGATGGTACTTAGAGTCTCACAGGCATAGTTTAGCTCGACAAGGAATAAAGACAGGAAGAAAATCACAATCAGAAAATAACAGAGCAGAATTGGCAAGAATCCGTCTTAATGAATACTTAAAAAAGAAAGAACCAAATAATGATTATGATGGTGACGGTGTTAAAAACAAAAAAGATTGTGTACCGTCAGACCCAAATAGGCAAGATTTAGGAAAATATAATCCTTTCAAAAGTAAAGCAAGAAAGATTGCAGAACAAGAAACATCTTTTGAGAAAGAGCAAAAACAAAAAGAGATAGAGAAAGAAAAAGAAGAAAAGAAAAGAGAGAAACAGATTAAAGAGCATGAGGAAGCAGAGGAAGAATTAAAAGAGAAGAGAGAAACTTATGAAGAATTAAAAGAAGAAAAAGTTATTGATGAAGAAGAAGCAGATGCTATAAGGAATGAATTGACACAAGAGATTGCTACATTACAAGAAGAAGTGCATAATGCTAAGAAACTTCAAGAAGAATCCGACGAGGCAGATGCACCCAAAGAGTTTATTGACCCTCTTGAAGAAGAGTTCTTATTAAAGAAAAGAGAAGAGAAGGAAATATCTTTACAATTAGATATCACAAACACACAGAAAAGAATAGAACAAAAACAAAAGGTACTTAATGATTTAGGAAGCGGTGGTTTCTTATCTACATTATTTGGTGAGAATAGGCAAGAAAGATTATCAAAGGCACAGGAAGAATTAAGGGTTGCTAATTTTGAGAATAAAATCAGAAGAACACAATTAATGGCTAATAAAGAGAAAGAAGTTGGTACAAAGATAGGTGTAAAGAAAGTAAAAGAAGAATCTTTATTTGATATATTTTAATAAGGGTGATATAATGAAATTGGGATGGTTTAAAGAAAGTAAAAGGCATAGTTTGGCTTCACAGGGAATTAAGACTGGAAGGAAAACACAACAACAAAGCAATGCTTCATTGATTGCTTCATTAAGAAAGAAAAAACCTTTCAAGGATTTTGATGGGGATGGTGTTGTAAACAGATTTGATTGTAACCCCGTCGATGCTTCAAAGCAAGGACAACAACACACTTTAGGAAGGGTTGCAACAAAAATTTCAAAAGAAAACGATAGGACTGTAATAAGATACCATAATACTGACGTTGTTGCATTTAATAATGATGAAATTGTTTTAGATTCGGGGGGATGGTCTACAGCAACAACCAAAACAAGAATGAATCAGGCAAGTAATCAATTTAATTTAGGATATAATGTATTCCAGAAAGATTATACATGGTTTGTTGATTATAAAAGTAAAACAATTCCGTTTTATGATGGTATGAGTTTAAATAGAGAACAAGAAAAAAAAGAAGAACATAAAACAGAATATGTTGTTTAAGGAAATTATGGTTCGGGATGGGAAGATGTTACAGCAGAAGATAATCGAGAAGAAGCAAATCAAAGATTGAAAGAATATAATGAAAACGAAAGATATCCTCATAGAATAATAAAAAATGATTAAAGAAATCCTTAATAATATAATGAACAATCCAAAAACCAAAAGAGAGATTGAGAAATTTGAATTTATGGAAGAATTATTACAAAATTAATCTTTTTATTATCCCATGAAAACAATAATTGTTTTTTTAATTTGTATAATTATGGCTTTACCTTTTGTAGCTTCTGTATTACCTTCAATAGGATTTAGTGCATTTACAGATACCAATAATTCTGTATTAAATAGAAGTTTTATTAATATAGAAATTGATGTAAGCGACGATGATGGATTAGACCATGCAAATATATATTTATTTGATGAATCATTTAATTTAATTAGAGAAATGTTTTATTCTTCCGCAATCAATACATTTACTTCGCCAAATTATGGAGTAGTATCTTTTTCATCTGCTCCTTTAATTACAGATAATTATATTTTTACAGGGGGAGATGATGGAGTATTATTTCAGATTAATAAAAACAATCTTTCTGAAACAATATCATCATTTACAGCAACAGGGGGAATAGTCAGTAAACCAATAATTAATGACGGATATATTTATGTTGGTGATTTATTGGGGTACATTTATCAATTAGATGCAACAAATGTCTCGAATATTGTTGCGATATTTGATGATAGTGGTAGTGGTAGGGGATTCATTAGTAAGATGGTTGTATCAGGTGGATATCTTTATACTGGTAATAATCTCGATGGAATGTTTTATCAATTAGATGCTAATAATATTTCTAATATAATTTCTTCATTTACTGCTGATGATTTTATTACAGCATCACCACTATTAGACAGTGGTTTTATTTATATCTGTGATGTTTCATTCAAGGCCTATAAATTAGATGCAACAAATATTTCAATCATAATTTCTGAATCTGCATCATTTGGCGGTTGTTTTGGAGAGCTAACAATCAATGATAATTTTCTTTACGTCGCCGACTCTGGCGGAATTGTAAGACAATTAAGTAAAACAAATCTATCAATACAATATAGTCATTATGATACTGCTACACAGATAGCCACAAAACCAATAATTATAAACGGGTATTTTTATATCGGTAATTATGAACCTAGATTATATCAATTTAATGCAACAGATTTGACTCAATTAATTAATTCTTTTCCTTTAGGCGGTGCACCTTATGTTGATATAGTTTTTCAATATGGCGACATATTTGTAGCTACGGGGGATAATTATTTATTACAATTTGACCCAAATGATATTACTTCATTAAAGAATTCCTATACTTCTGGAATGAGTGATAATTTTTATCCAACTCAAACAACCGACGGTAATTTATTTAGTGTTGGCTCTTTTGGACAGATATATCAATTCTCTGCAACAAATATCACAACCCCTTTAATCGGTGCAACAAATACAGTTGTTTTCTCAAATTTGGCCGACGGTATTTATTATTTTAATTCTTCTGTTACTGATATAATGGGGGATTCTTCAATTACATTAACAAGAACTGTTCAAATTAATACAACAGAATTTTTTACACCCCCAATAATCCCACCAATCCCACCAGAATCAGGTTATATTAGTCAATATTCTGCATTTGAAATTGCAGAACCAATAATAGATTTATTTGTTGGAATCTTTGCTACTTTTGCAAGTCTTGTTCCACATTCTTAATTAAGAAATTCTAATAATTTAATGATTAAATTTATATATATATAAAACCATTAAGTATTCTAATATACTATTTTAGTATACTAATTGACGAAAACTATATAAACTACCCCTAATTTAATAATGAAATTGATTAAATTTAATAATGAGGTAAACAAAATGAAACAAATAACAACAATTGACGTAACTAATATGGTTGGAAAGAAATTAGAACAAATGGGATTTGGAGACGACGGCAACAATGAATTAAATATTTCTAAGGCAGGAATGTTTGATGTATTAGACGCACTTAGTGGAATAGACAATAGCAAATTCTCTGTAGAAGATGCAGAGAAAGAATTTAAAAAAAGAATGGGTGAATAAAATGAACTTAGCAGAACTAAAAAACGAAAGTATTGGATTTGACAGAGCAATAAAGATTCCTATTCTATTAAAGAATATGGGAGGACAAATCAATGAAGATATTGACCATAAGGCTGTAGTCAATGAACAAAAAAACGATGAAGTATTTTCTTTTGTCAGCAATGGGTATAAAGTGGTACAACATCAGGAAGTGACTGAAAGTATCATCGAAGCATTGA
>Ga0315293_10000865_pt1 | contig 28829 bp, 24 predicted proteins | sample YL17G13_20_MG_FD_203071 | JGI IMG/M metagenome (GOLD analysis project Ga0315293, IMG submission 203071) | Sediment microbial communities from Yellowstone Lake, YNP, Wyoming, USA - YL17G13_20 | ecosystem: Environmental > Aquatic > Freshwater > Lake > Sediment | place: USA: Wyoming | collected... | reverse complement strand
TTCCTGCGCCGCTTCGGGAGATAGTCCAGCACCTGCACGACGCCAGCGGCGATGCCGACGACGACTCCTATACCGGCGATGATCGTCCAGATGCCCATGACGAATCCTTCTGACCGCGATTAGCTTTAGGCGGTGATGAGGTGTGGTGCTATGGGGGTTCTTGCTCACTACTTCAGACTCGAGCGTCAAAGAGCCGCCGAATCCAGTTCATTAGTTGATGTGCGTGGGGTGTGTCAGCATTCAAGTAGTGCTTGGTTATCGCCAGACCCATCGGTGTACCTGGCTCTTCCTGCCAGGCCAGCCAGGTATGAATGTGAGCCTTGGGCTGGTGGGTGGCCGGGAATCGTCGGCCCTGTTCTGGGATCCCCTGCAAGCACTCTTCAGCGTAATTCCAGAGAGGGTCGTCTGGCGGAACCAGAAACGCGAAAGTCCTCCAGCATGCCGGGAAGTGTATTGTTTGGCATGAACCAGATACCAACTGTCAGTGTGCGCTCCGGTTGTTCGAGGATGATGATGGTCCCGGCGGGATCTGGGCTGGCCGGCACGTCCCCGTCACCAGCACTGGCTAGGATGTTGCGCAGGATCCTCCAACGGGCCGCGATGTCCATGTTGGCATCCACGACAATCCCCAGTCGTTCCAGGTTACTGCGCTTGAGTTCGGTGGGGAGGGTGTCGAGCAGGTTGTCAATGCCCTCCTTGTTCTTGATCTCGAAGCATTCAGGGATCTGATGGTGCTTCAATAGATGGTAGAACACGTGCTCATCGTCTTTGCCTTCCACGAGCAAGTATCTCTCAGCCATGGTCAGCGCACCTCGATCTGTTCACGGGTTACGATCCCCAACTCGCGTTCATCGAACAGCACGGCAACGCCCTGGCCTTTCTGATCCTTTCTTTCTCGCAGACTGATCAACAGTCCATCTCCCTGGCCGTCTTCCTGGGCCGCCTGTTGGAAAGCCTGCACGCAGTCCCAACTGTGAGTGGTGGCGAAGACCTGCACGTTGAGGCGGCGCGCCACTTGAAAGATCAGGCGCCACAAGTCTGGTTGCGCGGAGTAGTGCAGGCCACTGTCAATCTCGTCTATGAGTAACATTCCATCTCTGGCGTTTACCAAGGCCAGCACCACGCCAAACAGGCGATTCATGCCTTCCCCCAGACTACGGAGCGGTAGAGGATCATCAAAATCTGTGATCTTAGCCATTGGGATACGTTCCCTATCACCCTCCTGGCTGCCCACCAGATTGACCCGTTCCACCTCGGAAGCGATGATGTGCAGCGAGGCGAGCACGTCCCGTTCGAGATCGGTCAGCGCAATCTTGTCCCATAACAGGTTGACCTGCTCTCGGCCCAGGCCGTTTGCAGGGACAAAAATAGAAGAAATCTGCCTAGGTTTTTTCAACTGGACAACGCGATCAAGGTCTGGAATGTCTATATGGAGCGGATAACTCAGTACTGGTTGCGCGCCCAGTGCGATGCTGAGACCAGGGAGCAAAAGGCCTCCCGCGTCGTAGTCTTCGGGTGGAATTCTTTGCCACTGTTGTCGTCCGTGCTGATCGAGTTGTTGCCTGAACCAGATCAGGCCAATTGAAAGCATGTCCGGTGGAGAACCGATAGGCCCAATCTGGACTGGCTCATGTTGATCTTCCAGATCCCCGCGCCCGTGGAACAAGTATCTGATGGACCGGCCCTTTGCGTCTCCTTCACTTGAGGTCAAGAGACGCTTGGCTTCATCTCTTGATTCCAGGACCATGCGCATCGTCAGTAGAGAGCCCCTGTTGGCGTAAAGCAGCAGGGCCTCTAATAGACAGGTCTTCCCAACGTTGTTCTTCCCAACGATCAGGTTGACCTGCTTCAGGCGGTCAATCTGCAGGTGGCGAAATACCCTGAATCGGTGAATCTCAAGCGAGTCCAACACAAGAGGTCTTGTCATCATATCCCTTCCTTTACCGGTTGCCGCAACTCAGACTAAACTCGAAGATTGCTAGAATCACATCTGGTCGCAGTATAGCACAGTCTTGGTGGAACACAAAATCGGTTGCTCAAGTGCCAGAAACCAGGTTTTTGCGTATCCGCAGCGACAAAACCTGGTTTCTTTGGCTTTGACCAGCCTCCCAGAGTGTGTTATCATCTTCGCGTCCACTCTATGAGGAGGGCTTGGAATGGCGTGTCGAGGGATTCGAGGGGCTATCGGCATCGAGACTAACGAGGCCGGGGCGATCGTGGCGGCCACGCGCGAGTTGTTGGAGCACATCGTCGCTGCCAATACTGTGTCGGTGCAGGACGTGACCGCGGTGCTCTTCACCGCGACGGACGACCTGGATGCGGCCTACCCGGCGCGCGCCGCCCGCGACATGGGATGGACGAACGTGCCGCTGTTGTGTGCGCAGGAGATGGCGGTCGCGGGCAGCCTGCCGCGCTGCGTGCGGGTGCTGGTGCTTTGGAACACCGACCTCCCTCCCGACCAGGTGCGGCACGTGTACCTGGGACGGGCGCGGGTGCTGCGGCCCGACCTGACGGAGGAATAGAGCATGATCGTGGTGATGAGGCCGGGCGCGACGCAGGCCCAGGTCGCCGACATCGTCGCCCGCCTCGAGCGGTGGGGCTACCCGGTGAACGTTTCGGCAGACCAGGAACGCAGCGTCATCAGTGTGATCGGCGACGGGCGGCTGCTGGATGGTGAGGCCCTCGAGCGGATGGGCGGCGTGGAGCGCACGTTGCCCATCCTGCGGCCCTTCAGGCTGGCCGGCCGGGATTTCCATCCACAGGACACCATCGTCACGGCCGGTGGAGTGGCTATTGGCGGCGAACAGGTGGTGGTCATGGCCGGCCCGTGTGCCGTCGAAAGCCGCACGCAGTTGCTGGAGACCGCGTGGGCGGTCAAGCAGGCAGGGGCGCGCCTGCTGCGAGGGGGAGCGTTCAAGCCGCGCACGTCCCCCTACAGTTTCCAGGGCCTGGGCGAGGAGGGGCTGCGGCTGTTGGCCGAGGCGCGCCAGGAGACCGGCCTGCCGGTCGTCACCGAAGTGGTGGACCCCCAGACGGTGCCGTTAGTGGCCCAGTACGCCGACGTGCTGCAGGTCGGCGCGCGCCACATGCAGCACACGGCACTGTTGCACGCCGTCGGGGAGGCGCGGCGGCCGGTGCTCCTCAAGCGTGGGATGATGGCCACGCTCGAGGAGTGGCTGATGGCCGCCGAGTACATTCTCTCCCGTGGCAACGACCAGGTTATCTTGTGCGAGCGGGGCATCCGCACGTTCGAGCCGTACACCCGCCACACGCTCGACATCAACGCCGTGCCACTGCTCGAGCAACTGAGCCACCTGCCGGTAGTGGTGGACCCCAGCCACGGCACGGGCAGGTGGGACCTGGTGGAGCCGGTCGCGCGGGCGAGCGTGGCCGCCGGGGCCGATGGGCTGCTCATCGAGGTGCATCCTCACCCCGAGCAGGCGCTCTCGGACGGAGCGCAGGCGCTCACGCCGGCCCATTTTGCTGCGCTCATGCGCAGCCTGCGGGCAGTGGCCGGGGCGGTCGGGCGGACGGTGTGAGCCGGCTGGTGGTGCGTTCCGGGGGGCCGCTGCGCGGGCGGGTGCGTGTGCCGGGCGACAAGTCCATCGCACAGCGGGCGGTGCTGCTGGGGGCGCTGGCCGAGGGGGAGGGCCGGATCACCGGCTTTCCGCCGTCGGGTGATTGCCTGGCGACGGTGGCTTGCGTGCGGGGGTTGGGGGTCGAGTTGGGGGTCCTCACCCTCACCCCCGCCCCTCTCCCTGGGAGGGAGAGGGGAGAGCCCACCCTCACCCCCGGCCCCTCTCCCTCCCAGGGAGAGGGGAGGAGCCTCACTCCTGGCTCCTCTCTCTGGGAGGGAGAGGGGGGAGGAGTGGTATTGGTTGTGCGTGGGCGGGGGTTGGGCGGGCTGCGAGCGCCTGTTGGGCCGCTGGATTGTGTACGGTCGGGGACGACGATGCGGCTGCTGGCAGGGGTGCTGGCGGGCCAGCCGTTCGAGAGCATTCTCACCGGCGACCCGCAGTTGTTGCGCCGCCCGATGGGGCGCGTCGTCGAACCGCTCCGCCGCATGGGAGCGGAGATCGAGATGGTGGATGGGCACGCCCCGCTCCTCGTGCACGGGCGGCCGTTGCGCGGCTGCGACCACGTGTTGCCGGTTGCCAGCGCCCAGGTCAAGAGCGCGCTGTTGCTGGCCGGGCTGTGGGCCGCTGGCCCCACCACCGTTCGCCAGCCGGGGCCCGCCCGCGACCACACTGAGCGGATGCTGGCGGCGATGGGGGCCGGGGTCGAGGTAGCCGGGCTGGCGGTCACGCTGAATCCATCCCGATCCCTCTTGCCGCTCTCGCTGTGCATACCGGGGGACGTGTCGTCGGCGGCCTTTCCGCTGGTCGCGGCGGCGTTAGTGCCCGGCTCGCAGGTCACGGTCGAGAGGGTGGGCGTCAACCCGACGCGCACGGGGCTGCTGGAGGTGCTGCGGGCGATGGGGGCCGGGGTGGCCGTGGACGGCGAGCGCGAGTACCCTCACCCCTACCGACCTGCGGTCGGCCCCCTCTTCCTGGGAGGGAGAGGGGAGGAGTGGCGCGAGCCGGTGGCCGACGTGACGGTGCGGGCCTCGCACCTGCAAGGCGTGGAGGTTGGCGGCGAGCGGGTCGTGCGCATGATTGACGAGTTCCCGGTGCTGGCGGTGGCTGCCACGCAGGCGTGTGGCACGACGGTCGTGCGCGACGCGGCCGAACTGCGGGTCAAGGAGAGCGACCGGATCGCGACGGCGGTGGCCGAACTGCGGGCGCTGGGCGCGCGCATCGAGCCGTTGCCCGACGGGTTCGTCGTGGAAGGGCCGACCCCGCTGCATGGCGGGGTGGTCGAGAGCCATGGCGACCACCGGCTGGCGATGGCGCTGGCGGTGGCCGGCCTGGTCGCGCAAGGGGAGGTCGTGATCGAGAACGCGGACTGTATCGCCGATTCCTTCCCCGGCTTCGTCGAGTCCATGCGGAGCGTGGGAGCAGTAGTGTCCACTCGTAACACATAATGCGCGGTGCGTATCCCGTGTTGCGTATTGCGTGTGATATGAATGCCTGGTCACGGAACACGGAACACGAATCACGAATCACGCTTGATCCTCATACAAACCGAGGAGCAGCAATGCCCATTGACGGGCGCACGCAAATGGTCGGACTGATTGGGTGGCCGGTGGAGCATAGCCTCTCGCCGGTGATGCACAACGCGGCCTTCGACGCGCTGGGCCTGAATTGGCGTTACGTCCCGTTGCCGGTGAGGCCCGGACAGGTCGAGGTGGCTGTCAGGGGGCTGGCCGCGCTGGGGTTCCGAGGTGCCAACGTGACGGTCCCCCACAAGCAAGCAGTGATGCCCGCGCTCAGTTCGATCGAGGTCAACGCTCGCGAACTCGGCGCGGTCAACACGCTCGTCATTGGGCAACACACGGACAGAGCACCGCTCATCGTGGGCTGCAACACCGACGACCAGGGCTTTATCGGTGCGTTGCGGCAGGGCGGGTTCGAGCCGGAGGATGGGGGGCAGGCGGTCGTGGTGGGGGCGGGCGGCGCGGCGCGGGCGGTGGTCTACGGCCTGCTGTGGGCCGGGATCGGGGGAGTCGTGGTGCTGAACCGCACCCTGCAACGGGCGCAGGCGCTGGTCGCGGACCTGGGCCGCCACCCCCGACATGCGGCCTGCCTGCAGGCGCTAGCGCTCACGGAGGAGGCGTTGGTCGAGTCGGCCCGGGCGGCGGACCTGCTGGTGAACGCGACGACCGTGGGAATGTGGCCGCGCGCAGCAGGTTCCGTCTGGCCCGAGGGGGTGCCCATCCCGGCCGGCCTGACCGTGTGTGACCTGGTCTACAACCCACTGGAGACGCGCCTGTTGCAGCAGGCCCACCGGTCGGGCGCGCCCACGATTGACGGGCTGGGAATGCTGGTGTGTCAGGGGGCGCTGGCGTTCGACCTGTGGACGAACCAGGGCTTTGACGTCAGCGAGGTCGCTGCGCTGATGCGCGAGGCGTGTGAGCAAGTGCTGAGGAGGTGACGTGTTGCGATTTCTGACCGCAGGGGAATCCCACGGCCCCCGCCTCACGGCCATCGTGGAGGGACTGCCAGCCGGGCTGGCGGTGGACGTGGAGGGGATCAACCGGGACCTGGCCCGCCGGCAGACGGGTTACGGCCGCGGTGAGCGTATGGAGATCGAGCAGGACCGGGTGGAGATTCTGGGCGGGGTGATCGCGGGCCGCACGACCGGAGCGCCGGTGGCGCTCTCCATTGAGAACCGCGATTGGGTTCACTGGCGCGACCGGTGGGCGGCGGGGGACTTGCCACAGATGAGCGTGCCGCGCCCGGGCCACGCCGACTATGCGGGGATGGTCAAGTACGGGCTGGACGACGCGCGCCCGGTGGCGGAGCGGGCCAGCGCGCGAGAGACGGCGGCGCGAGTGGCGGTAGGGGCGCTGGCAAAGCAGTTGCTGGCGGTCTTTGATGTTGCCGTCGGCAGCGTCGTCACCGAGATCGGGGGCGTCGTGGCAACCGTGCCGGGCCTGCCGCCGGAGGAACTGTGGGCGCTGGCGGAAGCGAGCAACGTGCACTGCCCCGACGAGCAGGCGGCCGGGCGGATGAGGGCGGCGATTGACGAGGCGCGCGAGGCGGGCGATTCGCTGGGGGGCATCTTCGTCGTCACCGCCACGGGGGTGCCGGTGGGGTTGGGGAGCCACGTCCACTGGGACCGGCGGCTCGACGCACGGCTGGCGGCGGCGGTCATGTCCATCCCGGCGGTCAAGGGAGTGGAGATCGGCCCGGCGTTCGAGAACGCGCGGCGGCGCGGAACGCAAGTGCAGGACGAGTTTGAACGGATTACGGATCACGCATTCCGCATTCCGCATTCCGCATTCCGCATTCCTGCCCGCTCTACCAACCGCGCGGGGGGGATCGAGGGGGGGATCAGCAACGGGCAGCCGATCGTGGTGCGGGCGGCGATGAAGCCCATTCCGACGGTACGCACGTCGCTGCGTTCGGTGGACCTGGCGACAGGGGAAGAGGCCACGGCCCGCTACGAGCGGGCCGACATATGCGCGGTGCCGGCGGCAGCGGTCGTGGGGGAGGCCATGGTGGCGTGGGTGCTGGCGGAGGCGGTGGTGGAAAAGTATGGGGGGGATAGTTTGGGGGGACTGGAAGAAAAGGAGGGAAAGGGAGGAAGGGAGGGGAGGGAAGGGGTGGGAGAAGTCGAGGGGGCTTGAGGTGGAGATGGTAGGATGAACAACGTGGTGTTGACGGGGTTTATGGGCACGGGCAAGACGGCCGTTGGCAGGGAAGTGGCACGGCGGCTGGGGCGGCGGTTCGTGGACATGGATGCGGAGATCGAGGCGCGGGCGGGCAAGTCCATCCCGCGCATTTTTGCCGATGATGGGGAAGCGGCGTTCCGGGAGATGGAAGCAACCCTGTGCCAGGAATTGAGCGCGCAGGAGGGGCTGGTGATCGCCAGCGGCGGCGGGACACTGCTGGATGCTGCCAACCGGGCGTCGCTGTTGGGGAGCGGGATGGTAGTGTGCCTGACCTGCGACGTGGACGAGATCCTGTGGCGGTTGGATGGAGGCCCCGGCTCCGGCCGGTCGCTGGCAAGCCCCCCACGTCAGTGGGGGGCAACCGGTGTACCCACCGGCGACCGCTTGCCCACGCAGGCTCAAGGCCGGCCGCTCCTGAACGTGGCCGACCCGCGGGCGGAGGTCGAGCGGTTGCTGGAAGCGCGCCGCCCGGCTTACGCGACCATCCCGTGGCAGGTGGATACGACTCACCTGTCGGTCGAGCAGGCCGCCGCGCGGGTGGTGGAGATCGCAGGCACGATCGTACTCCCCGTCCATTACCCTGGCGGCGAGTATTGTATCTACGTCGGCGACGGGCTGCTGGCACACGTCGGAGACCTGTTGGGCACGGCAGGCGTGCCTGAGGGGGGGCGGGTGGCGGTCGTCTCCAACCCGGTCGTTGCGCCGCTCTACGGCAGCCAGGTCGAAGCGGCCCTGAGGTCGGCGGGGTGGCAGTCGTTTGCCTGTACGGTCCCGGATGGGGAGGAGCACAAGACGCCCGCCACGGTGGCGCGATTGTACGAGCAGTTTCTGGCCGGGGGGCTGGACCGGGAGAGGACGGTGTTGGCCCTGGGAGGCGGCGTGACCGGCGACGCGGCGGGGTTCGCGGCGGCGACCTTTATGCGGGGCGTGCGCCTGGTGCAGGTGCCCACCACGCTCCTGGCGATGGTAGATAGCAGCGTGGGCGGCAAGACCGGTGTCAACCTGCCCCAGGGCAAGAACCTGGTGGGCACGTTCAAACAGCCTGCACTGGTCGTCATTGATCCTCACGTGCTCGCCACCCTGCCGGTCGAGGAGACCCGTTCCGGCATGGCCGAACTGATCAAGCACGCCATCATCGGCGATGCGGACCTCTTCGCGGATCTGGAAGCGGCAGCGGGCGAATCGCAAATCCGCAATCCGCAATCCGCAATCCGCAATCTCCATTCGCAGACCGTGGATGGCGAATCACAATCCGCAATCCGCAATCCGCAATCCGCAATTTCCAATCTCAGGGTGCTCGTTCTGCACGGTCCCAACCTCAATCTACTGGGGCGGCGGGAGCCGGAGGTTTATGGCCGAGTGACGTTGGACGAGATCAACGCAGCGCTGCGGGAGGCGGCGGCAGCGCGCGGGGCGGAGGTGCGTATCGTGCAATCCAACCATGAGGGGGAATTGATTGACGCGCTGCACGAGACGATGGGATGGGCCGACGGCGTCCTCATCAACGCCGGTGGGTACACGCATACGAGCGTGGCGCTGCGGGACGCGCTCGTCGGGGTAGGGCTGCCCGCGGTCGAGGTGCACCTGTCGAACGTCTACGCCCGCGAGCCCTTCCGCCACGAGTCGCTCATCGCGCCGGTGTGCATCGGGCAGGTCAGCGGGTTCGGCTGGCGCAGTTATCTCCTGGGGCTGACGGCGCTGCTGGACTGCCTGGAAGAGCGGGAAGGCGAAGAGATCACGGGGCCGCCAGTTCCGCCATCATGTGAGAGATGAACCAGGAGCCGTTCCCCGTCAGGCGCAGGTTAGAACACGGGTCAGCAGGATTAACGGATTCGACCAGAGCTGATTCCCGCCAGCGGCGGAAGAGCGCTTCGGAGCGCTCCTGGCCCAGCACGTCGGCGAACAGGCCTGGAGGGATGCGCGCCGACAGGAGGGCGACCTCCAGCGGGTGCAACCGGTTTTCGAGCGCGTTCCGCCGCAGCCCGGCCTCGAGCCCGGGGAAGGCCGGGGTGACGCTCTGACAGTACGCCTTGTACTCCGGGTGGCGATAGTGGTAGTCGCCGAAGACGCCGTCGGCGATGGTGCCCAGCGCCAGGCAATCCTCTCCCCGCTCCGGGAAGGTAAAGTAGAGATTGGTGTCGCGCGCGCGTGCCAGATGGTTGAACAACGTTTTCCGGTAGCCCAGAGAGATGAGCAGGCGCGAGGCGGCCTGCATCAGGAGGTAGTTGGCCAGGCGGTGGCGACCGGCCAGGCCGTACTGCTCGGCGAACCGGCGGTTGCGCGAAGAGAGTTGCAGTTCGTACAGGGAGAAGCCGTCCACGCCCACCGTCTCCAACGCGTGGACATCAGCCAGCGCCCCTGCCAGGGTCTGGCCGGGCAGGCCGAGGATGAGGTCTACGCTGACGATCCAGCCCAGGCGCACCGCCGTGGCGATCTTGTCCAGCACGGTGGCCGCGTCTTCGCGCCGGTGGATGGTCCGCCGCACGTCGTCCTGGAGGCTCTGCACGCCGACGTGGAGGCGGGTGAAGCCCAGGCGGTGCAGAGTGGAGACCATGTCAGGGGTGAGTTCCGACGAGGTGGATTCGAGTGCCCATTCGGTCTGTGGGCTGGTGTGAAAGTTCTCGCGGATGTCCTGGACCAGGCGGGCGAACGACGCTTCGCCCAGGAAGGTGGGGGTGCCCCCGCCAAAGTGAACCGTAGAGACGGGCCGGTGGGCTAATGTGCCCAGCCCGCTCCACAGGCGCATCTCCTGTGCTAGCAGCGCCAGGTAGCCCTCGACGTGTCGGGCCTGGTATTGCCGAAGGGGGAAGGAGTAACAGTCGCAGAAACTGCACCGGCTGGCACAGAAGGGGATATGGATGTAGATGCAAAATGGGCGGACGAGTTCGATACGGCTCGCGTCCTGGCGCAGCGCTGCCCAGGCCTTCTCCCCGGCGTCGGTGAAGCCACGCCTGGCCCACACCGGGAGGGGCAAGCGGCGGTCTTCGATGCGATAGGGGGGCCGCAGGGTCAGCCACTGGCGCCGCATCCCCTCGACGTCAACCTCTGCCGGGGCCGAAGCGGATGCAAGGGATGTACTCATCCCCTGCATCTGGAAGAAATCATCGAAGGATCGTGGTTCCATAGACAGTCCCCCTGGCTGCTCCTGCGCTTTCGCCTGTGAACCACAGGCGGTCGGCAGTTTCGCGCAGGATGGCGTAGGCGAGCGCTTTTTGCATCAGGCAGCGAAAGGATGGGGGAGCCTCACCCTCACCCCCGGCCCCTCTCCCTCCCAGGGAGAGGGGAGTAACCTCACCCCTGGCCCCTCTCCCTGGGAGGGAGAGGGGGGTATGCTCCCTCGCCCCTACGGGGAGAGGGTTGGGGTGAGGGGCGGTGTCCAGCGGGCAGCGGTCGGGGCACTCCCGCACGCAGTGGTAGCGGTTGAAGCAGCCCACGCAGTAGGCCGGAGCGACGTCCAACTGCTGGCACAGCGCCTGCACGCGAGGGTGGTCTATCTCGAAGCGCCCGCTCTCCTGGTTCAGGGCGCCGATGGTAACACCCCTGGCCTCGACCTGGGGAGCGCCGGTGACCTTGAAGCAGGCGGTGGCCACGTCGCCGGGGACCAGGTTGAGCGTGTGCCGGAAGACGTGGCAATAGGGGCCGTGGATCGCGCCGGGGCGGCTGCCCGAGGTCATCAGGAGGATGCCGTGCTGGCCGGCAATCGCGCGGGCTTGCAGGAAATGGGCGACGAACTCGCCAGCCTGGTGGGTGGCCAGCCCGCTGGCGGGGGTGGTTCTCCCGCCCAGGTAGACCGGCTCGAAATGGATCTCCTCGGGCGCGAACTGGTGACAGACGTAGTCGGCGATTTCGGCCTGGCGGTGAAGCGTCGCAACGGTGATGGTGGTGCGCACGTGGTACGGGCAGCCTTCGGCCTGCAGGATACGGGCGGTGCGTTCCACGACGCGCGCGGTCGCCCGGCCGTTGATGCGCGGTCGCTGGCGGTCCTGGATTTCCGGCGGACCGTCGCAGGAGAGGCCGACCAGGTCAAAGTGGCGGGCCAGCCAGGCCACTTTCTCCTCGGACATCACGCCGTTGGTGGCGACGTAGCGGAAGAGGCCGATACCGTGCGCAGAGGCCACCCGCTCGAGCAGGGCCAGCGCTCGCTCCACCCGCTGGCGGTCGAGGGTAGGTTCGCCGCCCCCGTGAAAGACCCCGTAGAGCGGGCGTCCCTTCCGTTGGCAGTTCCCGGCGACGACATCCGCAGCGGCAGCGATGGCTGGCAGTCCCAGCCGGGGGGCCGGCGCTGGCAATGGATCGGTGTGGCAGTAGACGCAGCCCAGGTTGCACTCGTTGTTCATGTACAGGGTCAGGCATTCCGGGCTGAACGGTTCCTCCTGCCAGCGCCGGGCTTCGGCGATGGCCTGGTCGGCTCGCTGCCACAACTTCGCTTCCCAGGTCACTTCCCGGCCTTGCTGCCCCTCTGAAAACAGCCCAGGCGGGTTGGCGCCCCCGGAGTCCCCGACTTGTCGGGGGCAGTTGCTGTCATTCCGAGCGCCGGTTCTGTCATTCCGAGCGCAGCGAGGAATCTCCCCACCCTGGGCAAGTATGGTGGCCTCGAACCGCGCCGCGTCCGTCCGTTCGGCCAAGCCCAGGCAGCCGGGCGCGTAGAACATGACATACTCGGGACGATCCCAGCGGAAGATGGGCCGCCCGGCGGCGCCTACTGGCCTGAAGGCTGCGGCTTCTGCGAGCAGGGGGAAATCAGCAGACACGGAGGATCGTCCTACCTCTCAGGCACAGGGGGGTCTTTGGGGAAACAGACCTGGCGCTCGACCAGTGAAAGAAAGAGGTCTCGGGCGTGAGCACACGCGCGGGTCTCGTCCCACCCCGTTTCTCGCGCCAGGTGTTGGCCGATCTCCTCCAGGGTGTGCTGGCCGGTGAACATGTCGAAGGTGAGTGTGTTCTCTTTCGTCGCTGGAAAGAGCCTCAGTATGGACCCGGCCTTCTTGCTCCGGCTCCAGGCGTGGCCCTGGTCCACGGATATCTCGCAATCCGGGTTCAGCATGGGCCTGATGCGGGCCAGTTGGGGGTCGGGCAGGCTGCCCAGATCAGACAACCGGAAGCCCTGCCCCCCCTGGAGGGAGCCGCGAAAGACGATGCCCTCCTGGAAGAGGGCGCGGAAGAACGCGCGCCGGCTGCACTTGAAAGACAGGTCACGGCGAGAGTGTGTCATGCAGGGTCAATCTCCTCCAGATACGACTTGCCGGAATTTCTCCAACCGCTCCATCAAGACCGGATCTTCGATGCGGACCCACGCTGGCGGGCAGGTGGCGTAGAACGCGCTGAACCGTTCGACACAGCGGGCCGTCCAATCGTCCAGTGACGCGGGTGGAGTGTCGCTGGTGAAAGTGTACAGCCCGCCGATGTGCTCGTAGCACGGGAAGGGGGCGGGGTCGCCGGACATCCGATCCCCTCCGGTCAGGGGAAACCCGCAGGCCAGCCCTCGCTCCTGCAGGAATTCCATCGCTGCAACCAGGGTGTCCTTTTCTGGCATGATCAGGGCCGCCGACTGGTGCAGGGCGTAGGGGTGGCTGGCCACCGGTTCCTCCCGGTAGGGCAGGCGCGCAAAACTCGGCATGCCGGGCGGAAAGCGCACCGGAGATAGCCAGAAGGCCGGGTTGGTGATGGTCGGGCCACGCCGGGGGGCCGGGTAGCACAGGCAGGCGTTCGCTCCACCGAGGCGGCGGTCCATGCCCTCCAACCAGGGCTCGCAGTCTTCCTGGACGAAGAGGTCGTGGTCAATGAACCACAGCCCCTCATGGTCGCCCAGCAGTTCACGGGCGACGGTCTCCCGCACGCGCCAGTCCTCCGCGCCACGGTCTGGCGGATAGGGCAGTTCCTGGACGCCAGGCGGCAGATAGGCTCGGAAACGCGCCTTTTGCGCCTCCGGCTTGCCAACCTGCACGACGTGGATGGTGCGCTTCCGCGTGTGCCTGGCCAGATGGTGTAGGCTGGCCAGACCCAGGCAGTTGGACCACCACGAAATGACGACTAGTTCACTCCTCATAATCTCTCGAAGACGATCCATCTCCCACGGTCGTGGAGGGAGAGGGGGGCGGTCCTGGCCAAGCGGGCAAAGTCATAGTCAGGGTACTGCCGGCGCATGGAGCCGAGAGCGTCCGGATGGAACAAGTGCACCTCCTCGCCCCGCCAGGCGCAGGCGCACTCGCACGCCTGGTCCCCCACCAGCCGCTCGTAGGGGGCCAACACCAGGGGAGCCAGGCTGCGCCGCCGGCCGCGGAGTTGCCTGAGTTTGCTTTGCAGGGAGCAGTCGTTGACTGCCAGGGGCAGGCCCTCGGCCTGGACGTGCTTCATCACCGCCAGTGTCAGTGCACGGCTCTCGGGGTGGACCTCGGTGGGGTGGCCGTCGGCGGTGACGACCTTCTGCCGCGGGCCGGGCAAGGAAGCCGAGTTGGTGCCCGGTTCGTACATCAGTTCGTGCAGGTTGAGAAACCGCACGCCCGCCGCACACCAGGCCGCCAGGGAAGGCAGGAGTCGAGGGGCATGCTCGGGAATGGCAGGGATCTCAACCGTCACGTGGGGAATGAAGCGAGCGGCGGCCGCCATGTTGCTCATGACGGTGGGGTGGTCGTAGCCGGTGGCGGCCGTGTCGAAACGGATCTCGTCAACCCCCAGTTCCCCCAGCCGCCGCAGCGTCTCCTCGTCTGCCAGCAGGCCGTTGGTATAGACCCAGTAGTACCGGCCTGGATCGTGGTTTCTAAACCAGGTGATCCAGCCGAGCAAGCCGGGCACGTCCGTGAAAGGCTCGCCGCCGGAGAAACTGACGCCGGTGATGCGGGTGCGGGCATAGTTCTCGGCGATCTGCTGGGGCGTGGTGCCAAAGACTGACCCGGCGTAGTCCTTGGGGATGGCGTGGGGGCTATAGCAGAATTCACAGTTCAGGTTGCATCTCATCGTGGTGAAGATGCAGTCCCAGGTCCCCTCTTTGCAGGCCCGGCAGCCAGGGGAGAGGTCGCCGAGGTAGAGCACCTCGCCACCGGCTTCGATGGTGACGTCGCGGACCTCGCGCCTGGCGCGCGACACGTGGTCCAACCAGGCCGGCTGGAGCGTTTCCAGGTTGGATGGCTCTTCCTGTTGGAAACGGCTGACCTCTTCGTAGATGGCCCTCAGGGAGGCCGGTAAAGAGTCTATCGAGACGCGTGCCATAATCACTCGCTGTCCTATGCGCATGAGGCCGATGAGTACGTCGGGTATCAGAACGTGCGCATCAGTTGTGCTTCCTGCGGGCCCATCCCCTGCCCCCGCCAGACGCCGTCCCCGGCCATGATGTACCACAGGAGGGTCTGGGCGGTGATCTGGCGGTTCATCTCGCAACGGGGATTGGCGCCCGGGCGGCCGCCTGCCTGAGCGTAGAAAGAGCGGGTGTAGCAATCGCCAGCACAGTGCCAGTAGCAGAAGCATTCCCGGCAGGCGGCTCGCTTTTCTTCCAGGTAGGCCAACATGGCCTCGCGAGCCTGGTGGTCTACCGTGACCTGGGAGTCCACGATGCGGCCGATAGTGGACATGGCCGCCAGGGGGTGAGTTTCGCCAGCAATCTCGTAGCAGACCACCAGGTTGCCGGCGGCGTTGACGACGAGCGCGCCATAGGGAGCCGTGCAGAAAGTCGAAGCCACCAACCAGGGGCGGGCGCCGGAATAGGTCAGGCGCCGGCCAGCCCGTTGCGCGACCTCGAAGGCTTCCATGAAGGCTTCTATGAAAGCCGCGCTTTCTTCCTGGGTAGGCCCTTGATGCTCGCCCCGGCGGGTGTTAAAGGCCGGCTCGACCTGCATCCCCTGGCAGCCGGTCTCCTCGCAGATGAAGCGCACGTCTTCTGGCAACCGTTCCTGCCAGGGAGCGGTGGCCGTCATGCGAATGCCGTAGGAAAAGCCGGCTTTGTCCAGGGCGCGGATGGTGCGCATAACGGCCTTGAACGAGCCCCGGCCGGAGGCGGACGGTCGCTGGCGGTCCTGCGTCTCCTGCCTCCCGTCGAACGAGATGCTGAGGCTATCTATGTTGTGGAGGATCCACTCACGCTGGCGCGCGGTCCACACGCCATTGGTGACCATCGAGGTGCGGCAGGGCAGGTCCTTCGTGCGGGCGTAGGCGGTGGCGGCCTGCACGGTTTCCCAAACCTGCACAGGCTCGCCACCGCCGTGGAAGGTGAGTTCAAAGTGCGGCTGTTTGAGTTCCGCAGCGCTATGGTAAACGTGGTCAATCGCCACCCGGGCCAGCTCGAGTGACAGGTCCTGTACCGGCCCCTCCCCACCGGCGGCGTAGCAGTACGTGCAACGCAGGTTGCAGCGGTTGGTCAGCAGCAGCACGGCGGCAGTGGGACGAAACGTGTGGTCCGGCAATGGCAAGGGCGGCGGGTCCGGCTCCAGAAAGCCGATGGTGCGCAGAAACGCCATCGCCTCCTCCGGCGCGTTGCCCTCGGAGGGGGACTCCAGGCTCGCCAGGTTCAACACCAGGTCGGCCATGGCCCGATTGCCCACGCAGGCCAATTGTAACCGTGGCCGGTAGAGGATGAACTTGTCCTCTACCGGGATCGCGAATACTTCCATATATTCCCCTGTCTCGCCGCGGCCTGCCCGTGCTGGCTCAGCAAGGATACCAGTAGTGGATGCTGTCACAGGTGCAGTGCGGGTTGCAGGAACAGTGACCGTGGCAACTGCACACACCGTAGCAGGCACACGGGGTGGCGGTGGGCGTGGGAGTGTTCGTCGGCGTGGGAGTGGGGGTCAGTGTGGGCGCTCTGGCCATGAGGGCCAGAAACAGGAAGTAGGTTTGCACGGTTTCGATCAGGTCTACGCAAAAGCCCCACGCCGTCACGCTAGAATCCGACGTCAACTGCACCTGGACCACGCTGCCCGGCACCGGGTCTGACCACAGGCCCGAGGCATATGTGCCCGAGATTTGCTGGTGCACTTGCCCGGCGTTGTCCTTCAGGTAGACCAAGTCGCAGCAACCTTCCGTCTCCAGCCGCGAAAAGTGCACACGGGTGCTCCGGGCGCTCGTGTCTGGATTGTCCAAGACCCAGGTTTGATTGGCATTGTTCGCATAATTGTGGGGCGACTCGGCGATGCACGCGGCCACGACGACGAACGGGCCGGAGGCGACCGGGGTAGGATCGTCCTGCACCTGCAAGTGCCACCGGCCCTGATAGGTGTCCAGGTCGGCAGGTGCTTTCAGGTCTATCTGGACGTTGACGGTCTCGCCGGGAGCGATGTCGGGCACCGCCACCGAGGCCGGCGCTTGCAGTTGGTTGCCTCGGATGTACCCATCCGCGTTGGCCAGGTGCAGCGTGGCCCCCTTGCACCAGGCAGCCTTGCTTTTGTTTGTGAACCGCCAGGTCTGGGCGAAGGACTGGGCCGGTTGCACAGCCATCATCACCGGCAGCGCCACGTCCAGCATGAGCGCTTCGCCCGACGCAGCAGCCGTATCTGGGGCCGCTGCTCCAGATTTGTCTGTGGCGACCATAGCGGCGGCGGTCACCGCCGCCGCGGCTGTGGCCGTGGCGGCCAGGAACTCGCGCCGGCCGAACTTCCATCCCGTGAGCCCCTTGTTCACGCTGTATACCTGGGGCTCCTCTTCTGTTCCTGCTTCTGGTCTTGGTTCTTCTTCGACCTTCGGATGTATGTCATCCGCGTTGTCTTTGATCTCTTCCGTCATGGGCAGGCTCCTTTCATCGCTATTATACCCAGTTCAGGCTGGCCGACAATATGTCAAGATGGCTCATCAAGGATACCCCTAGTGACCCATGTCGTGCGATTTCGTCATCTGACCTCCTTCTGCCCTGCCAGGGCCTGCTCGTAATAATCCCGGCAGCGTGAGCAGGTGTGGCAGTTCTTGTCACAATGCAGCAACGTCTCGAACAGTTCGTCCGGCATATCAATGGCCTCCAGTACCGAGGCCGGCCCGCCGCCGATGTCCCTGGGGAGGAGCGGTTGGCGATGGACGTAGGCGTCCAGGACCGCCAGGTAGCGGGCGCGGTCGCGTAAGGTGACCCGGCCGGCCAGTTTCAGGGTGTCGTAGAGCCCTTCGTAGTGGCCCAGGTGATGGGGCAGGATCCAGGCCCCGGTCAACCGGAGCCAGGGGTGCTCGGCCAGCGTCTGCTGGCAGAGGGAGCGGGGCAGAAAATCCCCATACCCCATCTCGTAAAAGTGCTGCGTCCGAAATGGGCAGCCAGGGATGCAGGCCTCGTTGACGATCAGGCGGATTTCGCCGGAGAAACCGTTTCGCAGCCGCCTGAGGCCGTGCAGGTCTCGCACGAGCGAGTTGTCCGGCGTGATGGCGTCCACATAGTCCTGGATCATGAGCACCTGCGACGGCCGGCTGATGCCCATGAGGACCGAGGCCGCGATCTTGAACTGGGGGTATGCCTCCCGGATCAACCTGGCCAGGGCCGGGTGGGTGACCGTGACACGGCTGACGCCCCAGTCCTGGTACAGCCGTTGCAGGGCGGAAAGCACCGCTGGCGCCATCTCTTCGACGGGCCGGGACAGGATAATGGGGTTGAGCAGCACTGCCTTGGGCAGAGGAGCACGCCGGAGGAAGGTCTCCAGAAAGGCATCGGGCTGTTTGCCGCGCCCGGAGGCCACGATCCCGCCTGGCATGGGGAAATACACCTCTTCGATGTGTGCCCCGAACCTGTCGGCGACCTCTTCCCAGAAGGAGAGGTCCTGGTCTACATAGGGGATGACCCAGGTGCTCATGGTGCAGCCTCCTGGCTGGTTTCCGGTCGGACGCCCGGCTTCAGCCGGGGGGACCTCGCTGAAGCGGGGCGTCCATCACGTTGTGAATCACACACCAGCGCGAACGGTGTGTGGCGGAAGCGGCGCATGGTGGCAGCCAGGCAGCCCCCAGGGCACACGCCGGACACCTTGAAGGGACAGGTGGAGCATTCCCGAAAGATGCCCGCCTGGCGATAGGGGCGTGCGCGGGATTCAAAGGCCTTCCGCAGGGCAGGTGCGTCCGTTTGCGGGGTCAGCGGCAGGCCGCCCAGCCGGGACAAGGGATAACAATGGATGACCTGCCCGTCGAGACCTACGTCCAGGATGGGATTGCACCTCCATCCCACGTCGGCCCCCAGGGCGGTGAGCGTTTCCAGGTCCTGCTCCGCGAACATGCAGCGCACGAAACCACAGTCAAACTCCACCCTCACGCCAGCATCGGCGGCCCGGCGCGCGAAGCGGACGATTTTTTGCCCGATAGCGACGTATTGATGGGGGCAGACGTAGCGATTCTCTCCAGAGAGACACGGGTGGGCCAGGCCTAACCGGACGGCCGGCCGGCAGCCGGTCTCGGCGATGAGAGGCAACAGAAACTCTGGCCGGAAGTCGGGCCGGTAGACATTAAAGCCCACCATCGCCCGCTCCCCCAGGCGGCGGATCGTGGCGCGCTGGCGCTCAAAGATGGCCTCCCCGGCCTCGGATGTACTCATCCGCGCTGTCTCATTGACGTTCACCAGCACGCTGCACGCCGTGGCCGGCAGGTTCTCCAGGCAGGCCAACGACGCGGCGGGTATCAGGCCGTTGGTGAAGACGACGATGGTCTTATTCCTCCCCCTGGCCCGCTCGACCAGGGCCGAGAACTGGGGATGCAGCGTCGGCTCGCCCCCCAGCAGGCGCGCCTGGTCTATGCCGGAGCGGTCCAGGAAGTCCAACCTGGCCTCGAAATCGCCGCTGTCCAGGAAGTGCTGGCTGGGGCCGGCACCGTTCAGGTGGTCAGCAGTGAAACAGTACGGGCAGCGCTGGTTACACACTGCACTGATGGTCAGATTCGCCATCCTTAGCCTCTTCGGAAACTCGGACCAGGTCCGTCTCTTGCCACCTTCGCAACAGGCTGGCGAGGGTCTGTTCCGCCTCGGCCGCAGAGAGGGAGAAGATCAGCGCGAGCAACGTGACGATTCTGTGATACGCATAGCCCGCCGTGAGCAGATCCCATACTACTGCCTCGACCCCACGGAGGGTCCAGGACTGGCCGGTCTCTTCGTTCACTGCCAGGGTCTGGCTGGCATCCCTGACCCAGGCGATAGACGGTGTGCAGCGGTAGATCAGTGTTCCGTTCACGGTGTTTCTTCCAGGTCAAGCAGCAAATCCGAAGGCTGGCAGACCGAGCGGGCGACCGCCTCACGCTCCTGGAGCCACGCCCAGGCCAGGTCGTGCTGGTCCATGGCCTTGAGAACGTTCCGCAGGGTGATGATGCGGGTCTGGACGCACAGCCGGTCGTAGTCGCCCGGCGGGCCTGCGGGCGTGTGGTTGACGTGACAGCCTCCGGCGCAATGCCACTTACAGAAGCAGCGGGCGCACAGCGGCTTGTTGTGGACGTTGAGGTCCCTGGCGGAGGCCACCGCGTCGGCCTTCAGTTGAACGGTGCCGTCTGCTACGCGGCCCAGCCGCAGGTCCAGGCCACGGGCCTCCCAGTCGCGCTGGAGCAGATAGCAGGCGCTGACCGTGCCGTCTGGAGACACGATGGCCACGTCCTGGCCGGCCGGGCAAAAGGTCACCCGCCTCGCCTGGATGTCTGCGGCGGCGTAGACCGGCTCGACGCCGTGTGACTCCAGGACCCGGGCAGCCTGGATGAAGTTGTGTGCGAAAGCCCACGGGTCCGGTGGCTCGAGTTGGACGGTCCGGGAGGGGGCCGAAGGTTGGAGCGGTTCGAAGCACACGCCCCGGGGGCGGAAATGCTCGCAGAACCAGGCCGCGATCTGGGGCAGCCGCTCCACGGTTTCGCTGGTCACGCAGGCCCGTAAGAACAGGTCGGCCGAACCTTCGGACAGGATCCTGGCCGAGCGTGCCGCCGCCTCGAAACTCCCCCGCCCATCCGGGTATGGCCGGTGGTGGTCGTGGACGTCGGCCGGGCCATCCAGCGAGAGGACGATGGTATCGAGGTGGTCGGCCGCCCAGCGGCAACGCTTCTCGCTGAAGGTCCCATTGGTGGTGACCTCGAAACGGACGGTGCCGCCGGCCTCGGCGGCCCGAGTGCGGGCCAGATGAACCGTGAGGTCCACCACCTCCTCCGCGCAGAAGGGTTCTCCGCCAAAGTAGTGGATCTCGACGTGCTGCAGGCCGGCCCGGCTCGTGACGTCCACGTACCAGTTCACGGCGTCCCGCGCCAGTTCCAGGTCCATCACCTGCCAGGACTCCTGGGGGGTCAGGAAGCCACAGTACTGGCAGGCCAGGTTGCACCCCCGCGTGGGCAGCAACCCCAGAAACGGCGGGATGAAATCCCCTCGTTTGGGCGAGGGAGCCCGCTCGGCCTCAGCGTCGGAGGCGAGCAGGCGAGCGATGTCGTTCAACGGCTCGTGGGCGATGGGCGCTCCTGCCAGGAGGCTATCCCGCAGGCGTCGTGCAGCGGTGAGATCCACCAGGGCCGCCAGGTGGTGCAAGGGAGCATAGAGCAGGAACTTGCTCAAGATGGGAATAGCAAATATGTTGCTGTCTGGATACCGCTCCAGAGTGTGCATCGGCAATGTGTCCGAGCAGTAGGCCTTGAGTCATAGGTGAAGCCTGTCGTGGCACGGTGGGGTGCTTGGTGTCGTGCCGACCAGGTTTAGTTTCAGTATATCACGAGGTGGCCTGGAAGTCAACAGGAATAGAAGCCAGGTTTTTGGAAATACTTGGTCTCTATAGTTTTGACATTTCGCGTGCTATGCCATATAATGAATTGTGGATATTCCACATTTTGGAGGAATGGTGATGGTAGAGTACACCTTGACTCGGGTTGTGCGTCCCTTGCGGCGTGGCCAGCTCACAATCCCGGCCGAGTTCCGCCGACGTCTGGGCATCGGCGACGATACTCTCCTGCAACTGACCCTACACCAGGGCAAGATCGAGATGACGCCAGTAGAGGCTACGCCAGTCGCAGGCAGAGTATGGGCACGAGAGCTTTATGCGATGTTTGCTCCCGTACGTGAGGAGGCCCGGACAATGGACGAAGCCGAGATTGACGCCTTGATTGACGAAGCGGTAGACGAGGTGCGAACGCAAGGCAAGGGCGATGATTAAAGCGGTCTTGGATACCAACATCTTCCTGCGCGCGCTCATCAATCCCTTCTCGCGTTGTGGCCGTTTGCTGAGCGAATTCGCCGACGCCTACGATCTAGTCCTCTCCCCGGCGATTGCTCACGAGGTGCTGCAAGTGCTGCACAGGCCTCGGTTGCGGGCCAGGTTCCCTCAAATCACCCGGTTGGATATCGCGCGCATCATTGCCCTCTTTGAGCAGGCCCTGGTGGTGGAGCCTCAGGACCTGCCATCGGTGTGTCGTGATCCCCAAGACGACAAATTCCTGGCCTGTGCCATTGCCGCCGGGGCCGAATATCTGGTGACCGAGGACCAGGACCTGCTCGCATTGGATACCTACGAAAGCACCCGGATTTGTCAACCTGATGAGTTCATCGCGTTCCTAGAGTCGAAGAGGACGTAGGCGGGATCGGCCTACGAATCCTCCTGAACGGATCGTTTACTTGCGGAGCCTTACACCTACATTTACCCGCAGTGTGTGTTCAGGGACTGCGCTGGGTAAAGGCGGGTTGTGCCTGGTGTCGAGCTGAGGCCAACTGTCGGCGGTGTTTGGGTTTTCGAGTTCCGCTGCCTCTGGAGCGACATCTTCAATGGGTTTGTCGAGGCGGGCTTTGTCATCCAGGGGGTGCGGTCAGACTCCCGGCATCTTCATCCTGCGAGGGAGGTGGAGCCGGAGAATCATGACCACATGCTGAGTATCGTTCAGCCGTATTTTGCGGTGTTGGTGCAGAAGCCTGAGGGAAAGGAGAAATGAATGGGCTTGGCGACAGGTGGTCCCAGTATCGTTGTCGGAAGAGATGTAAGCAGGAGTCTTCTTGTGCTCGGTGACCACAACCAGATTTTCACTGGTATCTATGAGTCCCTGCGTGATGCCTATATCGAGCCCCGGTCGGTCTTCAAGCGAGTGGACTTCGACCATTTCACAGGCCGCGACTGGCTTCTGCAAGAAGTAGACGCTTTCCTGGGCAACAACGATTGCGGTTACTTTGTCTTGGAGGCCGAGGCCGGTCTGGGCAAGACTGCCTTTTTGGCCTGGTTGGTGCGGAAGCGAGGGTACATCCATCATTTCGTGGAGCTGGCTCCAGGGTCGGCAGGTGTGGGGGCGGGGCTAAAGAATCTGGCTGCTCAGTTGATACTGGCGTACCCCAAGCCTGATGCGGCTAGAGATGCTCCCTTGCCTGCGGTTGCTGTCCGCCCCGATTACTTGGATCGTTTACTCAGGCAGTCCTCTGAAAACCGTCGCGAGGGCGAGAAGATAGTGCTGGTAGTTGATGCACTGGATGAGGCAGGTACGTGGCCCAGACATAATGCCTTGTGTCTGCCTGAGGTTTTGCCTGAAGGCGTATTCTTCATCGTTTCCAAGAGACCGGTGCCAGTAGTTCTGTATGTGGACACTCATAGTACACCTCGTCACGTCTTCCATCTGAGGGCAGACAGTGACAAGAATCGGGATGATATGCAGGGATTCCTTACACAGGCAGTCGCTTGGCGTGGGATTGCTAAGGCGCTGACAGACAACCAGTATACCCAAAAACAATTCATTTCCACCCTGATGGAGAAGTGTCAGGGCGTGTGGGCCTACCTAGGCCACGTGATTCACGAGATCGAACAGGGTGAGCGTTCACCTTTGGATCTGGATACACTGCCAGATGGGATGACTCAGTACTATGTTCGCTATTGGAGGGGATGGCGAAAAGAAAACGAGGACAAATGGGATGCGGTTCATTTGCCGCTGATCGCTACCCTGGCAGCGGCACGAGAGCCTATCACTGTCGAATGCTTGGCTAAGTGGGCCAATGTGAAGATGCCGACGGAAGGGTTGCGCCGGTTGCTGTGCGAGGACTGGCGTCACTTCATAGCCATCGTCAGTCATCGTTCACAAGAGCGCTATCAATTCTACCATGCTACGTTGCGCGACTTCTGCGAGGGTCAGGTGGGCCGGGATGAACTGACCGACGATGAGTGGGAGTTTGTGTGCGAATTGAGGCGGGCAACGGTGAATGCCTATAGACGTATTATGCAAGAAGCACAAGAACCTGAAGTACGTCGCGATGCTGCGCTCCGACTCACTCGGCTGGACTGGTTAGCATATGTGGATGAAGTTTCCACTGATGAGAGGTTGATCTGCTTGGAACTGATCGCGCCCCTGGTTAGTTCAGTTGATGACCGGGAGTATCTTGTGCAAAGGTGTATTACTCCTGTGCTAGTCTCTGGAACGGTGAACTTGTCCGACCGTCAGCGAGCACAATTTCTCACCTATAGAGCAGGAATACTAGGGGCACTGGGCAGGTCAGAGGAGGCCGCGGGAGATTACGAGGAGGCCAAATCGTGCGCTAATGTGCTGTTCAAGTCACCGGACTACCTGCTAGAGGATCACAAGCTAGTCGCAAGGATTAATCTAGGGTTGGGGGGTGTCGCCAGCACTCGCGCAGAGGAGTTGGAAAGGTCAGAGGATCAGGAGTGCCGGCGGGGATTGCTGGAAGAAGCAGTGAAGTCATACAGTGCAGCGGTCGAATTGGCACAGGTCTATGGACAAGATGCTGCCCTCGAAGCACGTATCTATAAGGAACTTAGCTGGGCGTACGCTCTCCTTCAGAGGTGGGAAGAGGCTGAGCAGTCCTATCGGACGGCACTAGAAGCCGTCGAGAGAGTGAGAGATCAAGATCAAGAGGCGTACGCAAATTGCCGAGCGCTGGTCCTGGAAACTGCAGGCGAAGTGCATCGCGAATGGGGTCAGGCTCTGATTTCTGAGGGGAATAGTGCACTTGCACTCTCGGAATATGAAACTGCTCACAAATATGCCCAGGAAGAGATTACACTGCTGGAACCCCATCCTGGTGAGTCACGCGATCTGTTGGTCATTGCTCACATCAATGATGGGGAGTATCTGCTGGCGATGCATGGGTGTCCAGATTGCGAGGCCACTCTTCTGGCTCAGGCATGCGAACACTGGCGAACTGCTCTGAATATGGCGCGTGGCTGGGGCTTTGAGAATCTGGAACAAGTGGCCAATAGACACCTGGAGCAGCATTGCGGAAGCGAGGCATGTCAACCGGGTGGATGATCGGTACAGGAGTAGGACTATGAAACGCTTGCGGTTTGGGTTCAGGGCGGCGCTTCGGCATGGGGGGCTGTTGGTAGTGCTTCTGGTAGTATTTCTGGATTCTGTGCCCCCAGTCGCCATGTCGGCCAATCTGACAGTGGCCAGCCCGGCCAACAGTGGCCCCGGCACACTGCGCCAGGCGCTGCTCGATGCCACACTCGGTGACACCATTACATTCGATCCTGCAGTTTTCCCTCCGGGCAATCCCGTCACGATCGTCGTCCGATCGGTTCTACCCACTCTAAACAAGAATGGTGTGACCATAGACGCCAGCAATGCCGGCGTTATCCTGGATGGTTCACAGACACCGGCTGGCACCAACGGGCTGATCATCGAAGCCGACAACTGCGTCGTCCGAGGCTTGACCATCCGAAACTTTAAGAGCAACGGGGTGTACATCGCAGCAGGGGCGTCCAACAACACTATCGGCGGAGATCGGAGCATAAAGACCGCGACCGGGCCCAACGGTCAGGGAAATCTCATTGTGCTCAACGGAGGAAGCGGAATTGAGATCCGAGGGGATGGGAACTATGTACAGGGTAACTACATCGGGGTAGACGGGTCGGGCACATGGGACTGGGGCAATTCCTTCAACGGCGTGGTCATTTGGCAAGGGGCCAGCAACAACATTGTTGGCGGTACGACCAGCGGCTATCGTAACGTTATGGGTGGCAACGACAACAATGGCGTGTGGATCGGCGGAGCCGGCACCAGTGCCAACCGTGTCCTGAGCAACACCATCGGCCTCAACTGTCAGGGGACCGGCATCATCGGCCAGGGCCTCAACGGTGTGGTCATTGCGTTGGGGGCAAGCAGCAATGCGGTCGGTGATGGCACTGCGGCTGGCCGCAATCTGATCAGCGGCAACTCGGTTGACGGTGTGCGTATCGAAGGCAGCAGCACGATGAGCAACACGGTACAGGGCAATTATATTGGCACCAACATCAGCGGTACAATAGCATTGCCGAACGGTATACACGGCGTAGAGCTCACCAGCAGTGCTCACGGCAACTTGGTCGGGGGCAATCGCCTCCTTGGCCAGGGCAATCTGCTGAGTGGCAACGGCAACCACGGAGTGGTGATTACGGATTACGCACACCATAACACTGTCTCAGGTAACATCGTCGGGCCGGATGCCAGGGGTATTTACTCTCTAGGCAACCACCCCTGGGGTGGCATTGATATCACCAATGGTGCGCACCACAATGTGATCGGGGGATTAGGTGTCGGCGAAGGGAACCTGATCAGCGGCAATCAGACAGATGGAATTGCGTTTTTCAAGAGCACAAATGGAGATACGACCGATAACCAGGTGTTGGGTAACCTCATTGGGCTGACCTTAGATGGCGGTAGCGCATTACCCAACGGAGGGCCTGGCATCTTTAATGTCTCCGGGGCTGTGCGGACGTGGATCGAGGGCAACACGATCAGTGGCAATCTGACTTATGGTGTGCAGCTCAGCGGTGAAACAGCCGTGAGTGTCACCCTGGTTGCAAATCGGATTGGGACCAGCCTTACCGGCATTCTTCCTGTCCCGAATGGCGCGTACGGAGTGCGGATCAGCGAGGGAACGCGGGGTCATCTCCTTGAAGACAATACGATCAGTGGCAACGCTTGGGGAGGAGTAATGATTCGGAATTGGGGTGGTACGCCCCCCCACAGCAATGTACTGCGAGACAATCGTATCGGGACAGACACGAGTGGCAATTTGCCAGTCGGCAATGGCGGCCACGGCCTTAGCATATCCGAGGCTGCACACAACAACATCATTGGTTCTGGCAACAAAATCGTGTTCAACGCAGGCTACGGGGTCCTGGTGGAGGCGTGTAATCGTGGCAATACGATCACGCAGAACTCGATCTATAGTAACACGCTGGCAGGCATTCACAGTGGTTGTCTGACCGCACCTCAGATTGTCAGCGTCACCATCGGCACAACCGAGACAGTGACGGGCACAACCGTCCCCGGCGTACGGGTGGAATTCTTCTCCGACGATAACGAAGAAGGACGGATCTACGAAGGGTCTACCGCAGCCGACAGTACCGGCGATTTCTCTTACCGCAAAGGGGGTGGGTTTGCTGGTCCCAATCTCACTGCCACCAGCACTGATGCCGATGGCGATACGTCAGAGTTCTCCCAGCCGACTCACCTGCTGTGGACTGTGCTCCTGTACATGAACGGCGACAACGACCTGGAGGAATTCATGTTCAACACGCTGACCAACACGGTGGCGGCTGGCCCCAGCCCAAGGGCTAACGTGTTGGCCCTCGTGGATGGCTATACGACCACAGCGGCCTACTCTGGGACTGTATTGTACGATGTGACGCGCGGCGAAGCCAGGCCGCTCAGCACGACACTGACGATTACTGGCGAACGCAACATGGGGGATGGGCAGACATTGGTAGACTTTGTTACCTGGGGACGATCCCATTACCCGGCCCGCTATACGCTGTTGGCGATTGTGGATCACGGCGGCGGTTGGGCGCCCGGTAGTGAAGTGTATGCTCCCGGTGCATTGATTCGGACCCGCAGTTGGCTGGCAGGCAATAGTGGTCTGAGTTGGGATTTCAGCGATGGCTATGATTGCCTGGACAGTCCGGAGATCCGCAAGGCGATGGGGGATATCACCAACGGCGGCAGCGATCCACTGGACGTGGTGTTCTATGATGCCTGCTTGATGGGATTGCTGGAGGTGGCCTACCAGATTAGGGACTATGCTTCGTTTTTTGTCTCCTCGCAGAACATCGGCTGGGCACCTGTCGGTCCAGAGGGACGCTACATCCGAACGATTGGGGGGATCGAACCTACTACTACGCCCCGAGAGATGGCTGAGCTCCTGGTCCAGGCTTATGCGAACACCACTCCACCGCAAGGGCATCCATTCACGATCTCGGCAGTGGATCTGGCATCGTTGCCAGCAGTCGTGGACGCTGTGAACCAGTTGGCCACAGCCATTAGCCAGACGCTCACCGGCCCCCCTCAGGCAGCGGTTCTTCATAGGGTATATAGCCAGACCCAGAAGGTTGACTACGACAGCGATTTTCGTATCGAACCCGCCACCGATGGCTTCGTGGATCTGTATGACTTCGCCGTGCACGCTGCGCAACAGTTCGCACATAATGACGTGATCACAGCAGCCCACGCTTTGACGTCCGAACTCAGTACAGCGATTGTAGCCGAGGAGCACCGCAGCGGGAGCCCTTGGATGGCGTCGGAACAGGTATGGGACTTGGATGATGTGCATGGCCTTTCCATCTTCCTGCCCCTGGGAGAGGATCTGGAATTGCCTATTGTCATCACTGAGACATCGCCAATCACACCCGGCCTGGTCATATCTCGTAACCTGCGCCTGCGTGATATGTATTCCGGCGAGCAATTGCAGTTCGTGAGGGATAGCGTGTGGGGAGCTCTGATTGACGTATATTATGAGGCCACTTCCTCGCCTGTTCCTACAGACACGACCGAGGGATCGGTAGATGGCTTGCAGATACCGGATGTGACTCCACCTCAAACATCTATCGCGGTTAGCGGAACGTTTACGATCGGCAAAACGATTACTGTGACTTGGGTGACGACAGACGCCCAGACAGGTGTTGACAGAGCAACTCTGTGGCATCGTCTACCTCGCGGTGAATGGACTGCGGTGTTGACCCAGACGGGGCTCGCGGGTGTATTCCCGTTTACACTGTCAGAATGGTGCCGGAATAGCTTCACGGTCAGAGCGGTTGACAAGGCTGGCAACATAGAGCCGCCGGATAGTGGCTCTAATATGCTTGTTATGGATGTACAACCTTGCAGGCATCTGTATCTGCCACTGATCGTCCAGCGCTATCCTGGTGGCTAACGTATTGTGCCAACTTTGATTCGCATTCGTCACTAGCTGTGTATCCGAGAGTTGGCTCAACCGGCCACCGCTCAATGCCCGACCACAGTCCGGCGTGAGCGGTCGGGCTATAGGTCGTGTCTCCGAGTTGGGGGCTTGGTGAGCCGCAGTACAGTGCCAGAGTGTGATCTGACGCGACCAGGCAGAAGCAAACTCCCGTTCACCACGGACAACAGTCCGCGCCAGGTCGCTGGACTGCGGTCCGGTGGGAGCAACGGGGTCGCGTTTGCAACCTCCGGGCATCATTCCGAGGGGAAGGAGGCGACGATCATATTCATAATCCAGGTTTTCTTGATCTATGGCAGATCGTCCAAGGCGATCCGCTGGATGCCAGCGGGCATTGCGGAGTGGCGTGCACGGGGACTCCCGTGAGTGCTTATGCCTGGCTCCAGGGGTAGGACCAGCCGTGGGCGAAGGCGTGGGCACGCAGTGCCTGCACATCTTCGGCGGCGAGCAACTGGCCGTCGGAGACGGCGCAGTTGGCTTCCACGTGGGCGACGCGGCGCA
>Ga0315293_10000861_pt1 | contig 28909 bp, 19 predicted proteins | sample YL17G13_20_MG_FD_203071 | JGI IMG/M metagenome (GOLD analysis project Ga0315293, IMG submission 203071) | Sediment microbial communities from Yellowstone Lake, YNP, Wyoming, USA - YL17G13_20 | ecosystem: Environmental > Aquatic > Freshwater > Lake > Sediment | place: USA: Wyoming | collected... | reverse complement strand
CGCTGCCCTCCGGTTTCACCTGGTGGGCAGGTTTCGGAATAGGGGGCGTCTTACTGGTGGTGGTCTTCCTGGCCGAGTACGTGGTGGTGGACCCAACGGATACGCGCTACCCGCTTGCGACGGCGGCTTTAACGGCGCTCTCGTTCGCAATCTACCTGATCCTGGCCGTCACCTTGCGCTCGGCAGGGGCGCGGCTGTTACTGCTGGTGCCGGCGCTCTTCCTGGCGGGCGGACTGGCTGCGCTGCGCACCCTGCACCTGCGCTTGAACGAGCGCTGGGAGTTCGGCTGGGCGCTGGGCGTTGCGCTGGTAGGGGCGCAATTGGCCGCCGCCTTGCATTACTGGCCGTTGACTCCGGTCCGCTTTGGGCTGGTTTTGCTCGGCCCGGCCTACGCGCTGACGGGGCTGGCAGCCGGCATGGCAGAGGGGAATCCGTTCCGCCGAGCGTTCGTCGAACCGGCTGTGATGCTCGGCTTGCTGTGGGGGTTGGCGATCTGGTTCAGGTAAATCTGTTCCCCACAGACACTTGCACGTTCGGGCCGGAAGCCCCCCGGGGAGAGACGGCCTGCAGCAAGTGCAGGTGTGAACACAGATAAACGCAGTTTATGATAAAAAAACTGATTATGACCCGGTGTCATTGGCAAGCCATGCTCCGTCATGTGGCGCGGCGCGCCCCGCTGGAGGCTTGCGGGCTTCTGGGCGGTAAAAACGATAAGGTGGAGATGAGGCTCGGCGTCCGCAACGCAGACCGAAGTCCGGTGCGCTTCCGCATGGAGGCGCGGGCGCAGTGGCGCGCCTTTCGCCAGATCGAGGATCGGGGTCTGGAACTAGTCGGGATCTATCATTCCCATCCGAACGGCCCGGCGTATCCCTCGCCGACGGACGTGGACGAGGCTATGTATCCGGTCGTGCAGGTTATCTGGTCACTGCAAGAGGGGAAGTGGCAGGCGCGCGGTTTCTGGATCGAGGGCGGAAGGGTTTTGGTAGTTGCCTTACAGGTCATTAATCCAGAGTAACCCGCTACAATTTTGTGTGTTACCATTTTTGCCAAAGAATGTATCCTCTATATAAACTGGGGGATGGGGGTGTGCGGGCGGCTAAGCACCCTTCGGGTATGCTTCGCGACCGCCCGCGCACCCCCATCTTTCCCTACTTATTGAGATAGTACCAACGAGTGGATTATGGAGGTGTTGAGCCATGCATATATTGATTGACACCGGCATCGTGCTGGCGTCGTACCTGTTTGGGGCCATCCCGTTTGGCCTGATTATCGTTAAATTGATGACGGGGAAAGACGTGCGCACCGTCGAGAGCGGGCGGACCGGCGGGACGAACGTGATGCGCGCCGCCGGTTTGTGGGCGGGACTGCTGACTGCCATCCTGGACATGCTAAAGGCAGCTGCTACCGTCTGGCTGTCGAAGGCGGTCACCGGGAACGAGTGGGTGCACACCCTGGCGCCGATCGCGGCCATCCTGGGGCACAATTATTCGGTCTTCCTGGCCGAGCGCGATGAGCGCGGCCGCTGGCGTTTGCGCGGCGGGGCTGGCGGAGCGGCGAGCCTGGGCGGCGCACTGGGCCTGTGGGCGCCTTCGGTTTTGATTATCCTGCCCCTCGGCGCGTTGATCTACTACTTTGTCGGCTATGCCTCGGTCACGACGATGAGCGTCGCGTTCCTGGCTGCAATCATTTTTGCGGTGCGCGGCTTGTTCTATCATGCCCCGTGGGAGTATGTGCTGTATGGCGTGCTGGCGGAAATCCTACTGATCCTGGCGCTTCTCCCGAACATCAAGCGCCTCTTGAATGGGACGGAGCGTCTGCATGGCTGGCGTGCAAAACGGCAGCAGCAGAAGCCGGTGGAAAAATCCCGCTCACGAAGCATGAAGCAGGGAAATGCAGGGTAAGGTAAAAGTCAAGGTGGGGCGTACCTCTGAAAGGTGCGCCCCACCTGAAAGGATATCTAATCTTCCTGGCGTTCTTTCCTGGCGGCTGCCTGTTCTGCCAGCGTCTGCTCGTATAGCGCGTTCAGGTTGCGCTGGTGGAGTTCCTCAGCTAGGCCGCCCAGATAGATGCGGCTCTTGCCGCAACTTTCGATGTGCATCTCGTCCATGTAATCCTGGGGGGCTCGCCGGCGTACAGCCGCCTTCGTCACCTTGCGGATGTTGAGGAGATAATTCAAATTTTCTTTCACGGCCGCCTCGATCTCGCCGCGCAGGATGATATCGCCGTGACCCTGGACGATATTCTCCAATCCCATGCGGCCAATACGCTTGATGGAGGCGGTGAATTCGTCAGTGTCGCCGTCAACGATGTAGGGGAGGGGCATGAAGGCATCCCCGGCGAACAGGACGCGGTCTTCGTCAACCAGGATCAAGATCCCATCCGGGCTGTGACCGGAGGCCGGTGTCAGGGTCAGGTTTTTCTTGCCCACCCGCAGGCAAAGCGAACCCTGGTCGAAAGTAAACTGCGGCAGGACGATCTTGACCTGCCGGAAGACCTGGTTCTGCTTGCGCGCGTTCTCCAGTGAAGGGATGCCGCGTTCACGCAAGAACTTGCGGCAAAGCGAGTGGGCGATGATCGTCGCGCCTGGAAAGAAACAGTTGCCCCACGAATGGTCGGCGTGATAATGGGTGTTGATGACATAGCGCACCTGCACACCCACCTCGTGCTCGATAAAATCGCGCATGGCCAGTGTCTCATCGGGCAGGGCCAGCGTGTCAATGACAACTGCCCATTGCGGGCCGGCCACCACGCCAGCGGTCACCTGTGCGTAAATTTCACTTTGAAACCAGAAAACATTCTCAGAAACGCGTTCGCGGTGCATAAATTTCCTCACTCGGAAAGATAATAGTAGCCTTACGGGCTAATATAACTGTATCTAGAATCTTCTCAATAAGTAAGGGAAGATGGGGTTGTGCTGGCATCGGAGCCACCCGCACACCCCCTTCCACCAGATTATTGAGATGATACTGAATCTAGCACAAATGCGACCCAAAAGTCAAGAATCAACCTGACGGCTTTGTAATTAAAGACCACTTGCCTGACTACTCAGGCCATGATAAACTATTTATATGGTCACGCCCCTTCTAGTTCTTACTCCAGATGTCACTTTTGGAGAACTGGTTTCCCGCAGCCTGGAAGGTGAAAACCGGTTAATCGTCCGCGTGTTTCACCAGGTTGATGAGGCGGCCGCCTACGTCCGCAAAGAGAAATGCTCGCTGACGTTCCTTGACCTCGACATCGCGGATGCGCTCGAGGCTGGTCGCGCCCTGCGGCAAGCCGACGCCGAGATGCGTTTTGTTTTTCTTTCAGCGGTTAACGCCGACCCGGCATTGGATGAATTGAATCCCCGGGCGCACCTTACGAAGCCCTTTTTTGTAAAAGATCTGCTGGAGTTGATGGACAAGCTGCTCCAATCACCTCAAGCCGGAACCCCGCGCCGGGCGCCCCAAAACGCTCCTGCTGCCCCGCCGGTAGTCAATCCCGAAATGCCCTGGCTCGCAGACGTGAACCGCGCAGCCCAGCATCTCACCCGCCTGACTCTCGAATCCTCGGCCCAGGCGGCCCTGATCAACCGCGAGAACGAGCTTTGGGCGTATGCCGGCCAGCTGCCCCAGGCCGCCGCCCACGAGTTGGGGCGCATGGTGGCACGTTATTGGGACAACACCGAAGAGAGCGACCTGGTCCGCTTCGTCCGCCTGAACTCGACCAAGGCCGAGCACATGCTGTTTGCCACGCGGCTGGCCGCCGGACTTGTCCTGGCGCTTGCCTTCGATGCCGAGACGCCTTTCAGTACCATCCGTACCCAGGCTGGACAGTTGGTCCATTCGCTCTCAGCCCCCCAGCCGGTAGGAGAGGAGGCGAGCAATGAGGCAGGCAGCGTAGTGGATACGCTTCCGCTCGCGCCGGTGGAGGCATACAAATCAGAATCTGGCAAGGAGTCTCTGCTGGCTTTCGCTGAACCAGTCCCCCCAGTGATGACCTCCGAGGTGGTTGCGGAGCCAGCGACGATAACCAGCACCGGCAGGCAGAAAGCAATCCCCAATACAGAGGAAAACCCTCCCGATGCGCAAGATGATACCCAGCCGCGCTTTCCCACCGAGGAGGGCAGGAACATCGTCCTAGAGCCGGTCTCGGCCTCGGTCTACAACTTAACCTATGCCTGCCTGCTTGTTCCGCGCTTCGCCCAGCATCACCTGACCGGCGACCTGGCGGAGCGTCTCTCCGAATGGATGCCGGAGATCTGCATCGCCTTCGGCTGGCGGTTGGAATTCATCTCGGTGCGTCCAGATTACCTGCACTGGCTTGCCAATGTACCCCCGGCTGCCTCACCGAGTTATTTGATGCGCGTTATTCGCCAGCGGATTTCTGAAAAGATTTTCGAAGAGTTCCCTCGCTTCAAGAAGGAAAATCCGTCAGGCGACTTCTGGGCGCCAGGCTACTTGATCATGGGAGGCACGCAACCAGCTTCCGCCCAGGTGATCAAAGATTTCATCCAGCAAACCCGCCTGCGACAGGGCATTACTATGCCAATCAAGTAGTCTAATCGCGAATTTCATGGGTGACGCACATAAACCTGTGTTGATTTCGTCCATTTGTGCGTTTCGTTTTGCTCCATGCCCCCTACCCTATATTTGATTGACGGCCATGCCCTGGCCTATCGCATGTATTATGCCCTTACCGGTTATTCATCCGGCGGCGCGACGCGCTGGCAAACCTCCAAAGGCGAACCCACCGCCGGTATTTTCGGCTTCGCCCGCGAACTCCTGCGCATCTACGAGCAGGAGAAGCCTGATTACCTGGCGGTGGCCTTCGATACCGGCAAGACCTTCCGCGACGAAATCTTCCCCGATTACAAGGCCACGCGCGCCAAGATGCCCGACGACCTGCGCGCTCAGATCGAGCGCATCCGCCAGATGGTGGATGCCTTCAACGTCCCACGCCTCGAAATGGAAGGCTTCGAGGCCGACGACGTGCTCGGCTCGGTCGCCCGTTGGGGCGCGGCGCAGGGACTGGGCGTCAAGATCATCACCGGTGATCGCGACCTGCTGCAACTGGTGGACGAGCGCACCATAGTCTATCTGGCGGGCGACGACCAGAACTACATTACGGCCGACGACGTAATCGGCAAGCTCCACGTCCGCCCGGAGCAGGTGGTGGACTACAAGGCCATCGTCGGCGACAAGTCCGACAATATCCCCGGCGTGCCGGGTGTAGGCGAAAAAACTGCCGAAGCGCTGCTCGCCAAGTACACCACCCTCGACAACATCTACGCCCACCTGGACGAAATCGAGCCGCGCTGGCGTACTAAGCTGGAAGCGGGGAAAGAATCCGCTTACATGAGCCGTGATCTCGCCGCAATCCGTACCGATCTGCCGGTTGCACTCGACCTCGAGCAGGCCAAACCCGACACCTTCGACCCGGCAAAAGTGGAGGCCTTGTTCCGCGAACTGGAGTTCCGTTCGCTGGTGGATAAGCTGAAGAAACTGACCGGGAGTTCCACCCCGGACGGCACGCAGCAACTGAGTCTCTTTGAGGAACAGCCGATGCAGATAACGGCGGCAATTCCCGGGACCGGGACGAAGTCGGGTTTGAGTGTGACCGTCGTGGATACGGAAGCTAAATTGTCCGCGTTGGCTGAAGCGCTGCAAAAGGCTCCGGTCATCTCCTTCGACACAGAAACCACCTCCACCGACGAGATGACCGCTGGGCTGGTTGGCATTTCGCTGGCGTTCAAGGAAGGCGAGGGGTATTACATCCCGGTGGGCCACAACACCAAGACGCAGTTGCCGCTCGAAGGGGTGCTTTCTGCGCTGCGCATCCCGCTGACCGATTCTCGAATACCCAAGATCGGCCACAACTCGAAATATGACTACATCATGCTGGCGCGGCTGGGGTTGGAGCCTACCCCGCTGGCTTTCGATACCATGATCGCCGAGTGGGTGGTAGACCCGTCCTCGCGCAACCTGGGACTGAAGAACCTGGCCGCCGCTCGCCTGGGCGAGGCGATGACCCACATCGAAGACCTGATCGGCAAGGGCAAGAAACAGCGCAGCATGGCCGAGGTGGCGATCCAAGATGCCGCTGTCTACGCCGTCGCGGATGCCGAGATCACGCTGCGGCTGCAACCTTTGCTGGAAGCCGAACTCAAGCGCATCCCCAGGGCCTGGGATTTGTTCACCGGCATCGAAATGCCTCTCGTCAGCGTGCTGGCCGAAATGGAAATAGCGGGCGTGGCGCTAGATCGTGACTTTTTCGCGGCATTCTCCGTCCAACTCGACGAGCGGATGAAGGCCATCGAGCAGGATGTCTATGCCGCCGTCGGCAAGCCTTTCAACATCAACTCCACCCAGCAATTATCCGATGTGCTCTTCGTGACCCTGCGCCTGACCCCACCCGACCAGGGACGCAAAACTGCCTCCGGGCATTATTCCACCGCTGCGGGCGTGCTGGATGAGATGTCGGGTCAGCATCCAGTCGTGGACATGGTGCTGGAATACCGCGAGCTTTCGAAGCTCAAGTCCACTTACGTGGACGCGCTCCCCGTCCAGATCCACCCGGAGACCGGCCGCGTGCATACCTCCTTCAGCCAGACCAGCGCGGTGACAGGGCGGCTCTCGTCCTCCAACCCAAACCTGCAAAATATCCCAACGCGCACCGAGATCGGACGCCGCGTGCGGCGCGGCTTCGTGGCCGAGGCGGGGAACGTCTTGCTTTCGGCAGATTACTCGCAGATCGAGCTGCGCATCGTAGCGCACATGGCGGGAGACGAGGCCATGCTCAACGCCTTCCGCGCCGGGCAGGATATCCATGCCACCACCGCTGCCGCCATCTACGGCATCCCGCTCCAACAGGTCAGCAAGGAGCAGCGTCGCCACGCCAAGGCGATCAACTTCGGCCTGATCTATGGCATGTCCGCTTTTGGCCTGACGCGCACCACCGAGTTGACGCTGGCCGAATCGGAAGATTTCGTGGCCGCATATTTCAGTCAATTCCCTGGCATCAAGAAATACCTGGATGGCATCCGGCGCGAGGCCGCCCAGAAGGGTTACGTGGAGACCCTTCTCGGCCGGCGGCGCTATTTCCCAGCCTTGAAGAGCCAGTTGAATTACAACTTGAAGAACCGCGAGGAACGCGAAGCCATCAATTCGCCCATCCAGGGTACGGCTGCTGATATAATGAAAATCGCCATGCTAAAGATCCCGCCTGCCCTGGCGCAGGCCAGTCTACACGGCAGGATGCTTTTGCAGGTGCACGATGAGCTGGTAATCGAATGTCCGCTCGCTGAGTTGACCGCAACGGCCCGTCTCATGCAGCAGGTGATGGAGAATTCTTATTCAATTAGCATCCCGCTTTCGACAGAGGCGCGCTGGGGCCTGAACTGGGATGAGATGAAACCGGTTGAGTAATACCTCTTGCTCTGGCGGGGGCTTAACCCCCACCAGAGCAGGAAATGGGAACCCTATGCCCGGACGCGAAGACGTTTTTCAAAACGCGATGAACGAGGGCCACTCGGCGGCCTGGGACCAGAAATGGGAACAGGCTGTCGAGGCCTATCAAAAAGCGTTGGCGGAATTTCCTAAAAACCCCAAGGCGCTGACCAGTCTTGGCCTGGCGCTCTATCAGGTAGGGCGGTATGAAGAGTCCCTGGAGACCTACAAACGCGCGGCGCAGTTCTCGCCTGATGATCCGCTTCCGCTGGAAAAAATTGCCCAGCTTTCCGAGCGCCTGGGGCATTTGAAACAGGCTGTCCAGGCGGCCTTACAGTCGGCCGAACTGTACATCAAATCCAAAGAAGTGGACAAGGCTCTCGAGAACTGGTTGCACGTCACCCAACTGGAGCCCGAGAATTTCACCGCCCACTCGCGCCTGGCGTTGGTGCACGAGCGTCTCAGTCGCACCCAGCAGGCGGTCAGCGAATACCTGGCCGTTGCCAGTCTTTACCAGCAAGCCGGAAACGCCGACAAGACAGCCGAGATGGTCGGACGCGCCTTGCACCTGATGCCGAATAGTCCTGAAGCCATGCAAGCCAAAATCTTGCTGAAAAATGGACAAGTGCTGCCCAAACCGGTGCGTCGCAAGGGTGGAACAGGCGCGTTGCGCATGGCCCAGGTGCGGCAGCTCGAAGCCCCCAAGCCGACCGAAGAGGAGCTGGATCCGATTGAAGAAGCGCGCGGAAAGGCACTGAATCGGATGGCAGAGGCGCTGTTCGAGCTATACAGCGAGAGCGGTTTTACACCCCCTCCAAAGCGCAGCATGCAAGCCTTTGTGCACGGCACCGATCCGCTGTCGTTGAAGAAAACCGAATGCGCCAAGGTATTGCTACACCTGGGGCAAGCCATTGACGCCCAGAGCAACAACCAGGATGCGCAGGCCGCCGAAGAGTTGGAGCGAGCACTCGAAGCCGGCTACAATAGTACGGCGCTGTACTATGACTTGGGCCTGCTGCGCGCAAAAACCAATCGTATCGAAAGCGCCCTGCGTTATCTTCAGCACGCAGTCAAGAATAATGATTACGCGTTGGGCGCTCACCTGGTGATGGCCGATATCCTGCACCGGATGGATCGCCTGAAGGAAGCGGCCAAAGAGTATATGGAAGCGCTCAAGCTGGCCGATTCGTTGGTTGTGCCTCCTGAACAAGCGGATTCGATCCGCCAACTCTACGAACCCCTGATCGAGGCGCAGGCCAAAAAGAGTGACAGCCAGGAACTGGAGAAGCTGTGTGATAACATCAAGACCCTGCTGCTCCAACCCAACTGGCGCACACTCGTAAGCCAGGCGCGCCAACAGTTACCTCAAAGCAGCCCCGGCGCGCCGCCTCTGCCGCTGGCCGAGATCATGACCCAGACCCAGAGCGGCCAGATTATCCGGGCGATTGATAAAGTACACCAATTGGCCCAGGCCGGACATTTGCGCTCGGCAATGGACGAGATCTTCGACTCGCTTCAATATGCACCTACCTACTTGCCGTTGCATATCCTGCTTGGAGATTTATTGATCCAGGATGGGCGTGCACAAGATGCGATCACCAAGTATACGGTTGTGGCGCAGGCTCATAATGTGCGCGGTGAAGTGGCCCAGGCCACCAACTTGCTGCGGCGAGTCATCGAAGTGGCGCCAATGGACACCACGGCGCGCACTCGCCTGATCGAACAACTCGTTGCCCAGGGGTTGGTGGACGAGGCGATCGGCGAATATGTCCGCCTGGCCGATATTTATTATCGCCTGGCCGAGTTGGACATGGCGCGCAAGACGTACACGTATGCCCTGCGCCTGGCCCAACAGGCTGGCGCCAACCAGGAATGGAGCATCCAAATCCTGCATCGCATGGCGGATATTGACATGCAGCACCTGGACTGGCGGCAGGCCCTGCGCCTCTTCGAGCAGATCCGCACCCTGCAACCAGAAGAGGTGCCTGTGCGCAAGAACCTGGTTGACCTGAACCTCCGTCTTGATCAGCCGAATCAGGCTCTGGCAGAGCTGGATAATTACCTGGCTTACCTGGACAGCAGCGGCCAGCGCGCTGAGGCGATCCCCTTCCTCGAAGGTCTGGCGCAGGAAAATCCCGGCCAGGCCATTTTACAGAGCTATCTGGCCGATGAGTACGCCCGGGCTGGACGGGTCAAGGAGGCGGTCGCGCAGCTCGACGCGCTGGGCGAGAAACTGCTGCAGGCCGGTGACCGCGCTGGCGCGATCCGGACGGTCGAGAAGATCATGGCGATGAATCCGCCTGATCTCGAAAATTATAGAAAATTGTACCAAAAGCTGCAATCCGAATCTGGCAGCCAGTAAAACGTAACACCTTTTGCAAAGAATTCAGGGGCAGACAGGGATGAACCCCGCCTGATTTTTTGAACCACGCAGCCCACTAAGGCCGCGAAGATCCATTTTTCCCTTAGCGTTCGCCTGCCCCCGTTCTTCGCGCCTGTCCTGTCTGCACCTGACGCAGGCACAGGTGGCCGGACAGGCCAGGGAAGCACCCTGCGGGTTGGGGGTCGCGTCTTCGCGGTTTCGAATAACCGACATTGCCAGAAAATCTAATTGCGGCTATAATTTCGCCTGCAATCGGGGCGTGGCGCAGTCCGGCTAGCGCGCTTGCATGGGGTGCAAGAGGTCGTGGGTTCAATTCCCACCGCCCCGACTGGAGACCGCTTACATCGCCGCCTGACGAATGTAAGCGGTTTGTGTTTCTTTAGTAGCAAGTATTTCTTGCTACCGCAGATATGTAACATCATTGCCCTTTCCATATGGCCTCCAAATAAAAACTCTCGGATTCCACCGAGAGCCATAGGAAAGGCAAAAACTTTGAAGCCATCCGCCGGTCTATTCGGTGGTTTGGTGAGGGCTGGTAGGTGTTAGCGCACTTATCAGCCCGATTTATTAGTTGCATTATACAGCGTAATTCAATAATTTCCAGTCTCTTTCCAAAGTAAAGAAGGCTTTTGACGCGCCAACATGGATGTATTATCTGCAAGCCATGCTCGGGCGTGCCAGCCTGGATAGGATGCAACATTACGCCCATATGGTGGACGATGATTTACCCCAATCCCACCGTGCCCATTCCCCTATCGATAACCTATCCCATCTTCGACAACCGTAACCTGATTGCTTTTTTTTATATTTCTCGAGCTAAAAAAGAGAAGTTGCCACATGATTTGCTAGCCGATGCGAGTAGTATATTAAGGAGTTCGGGTTTTTACGTTAAACAAAAAAGGATAATCTGCACCACAACCTATTTTTCTAAAACGTTTTCCAGAACTCCCACCATTTTTTCTTTTTAAAAGGGATAATAATTTCCTTGGGTAGTACAGGCGTACCCGATATTGGGTTTTCACGGTTGTATTGGTTAAGCGATTCCTGATAGTTGCGATTCGATATATTCTTGTGATAGGTAAGTAGTTCTGCCCATTCCTTCTTTAGCGTGTTCGTAACTACTTCAGGCAAATCCACCCGCAAACCAAAAAAACCAGTACATGGGCCATTCTCACCTGGAGAGACAAAACATACTTCAAGCTTATCGCGACCGATTAGGGCCTCGACGAGATGACAATCATTTTCTTCATCAGGCCAGCGTGAATGTTCTGCTAAGTAGGGGTAGCCTACCTTTGCACGCACTTTTGGGGAATCCACTTGAACAAACAGTTGAAATATACCCCCATAATTAAGACGATAGAAAGCAAAAGCCACAGATACGGGATAACCTATAAGCATCTCCACTACACCAGAAGCCTTTGCAAAAACAAAAGGTCCTCTCACTTCAGGTGTGTCGCCTGTCAAAAAAAGGCTTTCAACTGCCCATTTCGCCTCCGTCATTGTAAAACTGGATACTAGATTATCGACTCTAGGCGGTATTTTAGATTCTGGGGGTAAGGTAACAACCACTTGTCGCACATGCCTGTAGTCACTTTGTGTTAAGTACCACTTTGGGGTGATGGGTTGCGCTTGTTCCTCTTTCTTGCCCTCAATCACCTGGGGTTTCAATTCCGCGGGAGGGCTACTTGGCGGCATAGTTACACTTTTTATTCCACCTTCTTCCAATCCCTTGCTCTCAACCTTCTGTGATCGTATTTGCATGGGTGGGACTCCTGGTGGCAATGCTATACTTTTGATTTCTCCATATTTCTGGAATAGATTAAATACCTCATTACGAACCTGGTTTGATAGCTTACCTCCAATGATTACTATCGCACCAGTTGTAGATTTAAAAACCCCACACTCTATCCCTTCAGGCAGGGCCAGACCACGAGAGCTGTCCACAAATGACAATTTTTTTACTGCTTCCAAAGCTGCAGGGACTGACGAAAAATGCACAAGAAAAGAGGTTGGATTCGGCCAAGCTGCTATCCTGTCCATAATTTCTTCGGGTGTGTTCATTTAGGTCTCCATTTCCAAATAACCATTGTAACTTTTGCCCTGATGGGTCAGACTACTTAATGGTTTTTCAGAAAGCCTAACCGTATAGAGCCCCCCACCATATATACTAAAATGTTTAGGGATCTACCCAGCAAAACTTAGGTGAGAAAACCATCGTTATGCATACTATATACCAAATAACAACTGAATTCAAGATACAATTTTCACGGGCGGCCAATCTTTAGGATTCTCCGTCTTCCACCTTTCCTTCGACCATGCCTTTATCTCATCAATCCCCCACCCCTCTTGAAGTAAAAAAGCCATCTTCTTCCCCCAGCCTGCCAACTTGGGACGGTATCGCCCATTCTTCGTATCAGGCAGTAATAACCGGGCTTCCCTTAATTTTGATAAATTACCCGGGTCCAACCCACTTTGCTGACATAGTTCATCGGCGCTCAAGTAACCCTCATACGGATCATAATCCTGCCATTCTCTCAAGAACCGCCTCGATTGCTGCATTGACCGTCTGCATGGCCGACCAGCTCAACTGGCAGAGCAGTTGACTCTTAATCGGTTCAGGGTTTGCCCAAAGGGCACGCTGTAAGTCTCTGGTCGGTCACAGAAGCCCTCGGAAATTGAGGACTTGATGTTTGTTCCTCTTGTTATGAGAAGGTAATAAACTGGAGGGAGAATTTGGTCCTTTTATGAAACTTTGGATATTTCTGGCTGTAATGCTTTTTGCAACTTAACCAGAGCTTCAATCATTCGGCCCTGAAGATCAGCCCATCTATCTTTTTCTTGTAAACCTGAACCTTCAATAACATACCGTATTCGGCATCCCCGTTTTTCTTCAAGTTTTTGCCAGTCAAGAGGCTTTCCAAACGCCTCCTCAATTTGGTCTTTTCGAGCATACAACATTTCAAAAAGGCGTTTATTTGTTTCACCATCACCGCGATCTATATAAAGGTCAACTTGAGCGTCATCCATCCTTATAACATAAGAGTAACTGAAGCCACTCTTTCCGGCACTCGTAGAAATCCAGTTGTCTTTACTTGGTGAGCGATTGGCAAAACTAGGCGTTTCAGTTTTCGCCTGCTCTAATAACTGCTTCCAAAATTCGAGACGTAGTACATGACGTTCTGCCAAATCTTTCTTCTGCATCCCAACTTGCTTGCTCTCGGGTGTTGGACCAGCAACAATACTAAATAAAGGCGCAGGATCTGAATTTTCAATCTGATAGGCTTCCACTTTCACTAAATAGAATGCGGTATCCGCAGGGAGAGTCTCATTAAGCCAATGGATTGCCCTTTCATGCTCGGGCCGAGGATCACTTGTCACCCATATTGCAGTTTTTGCATCGAGGTTGCTCAGATATGTGATCAACTTACCCAAATGATCATGATTCGTCTGTTCGAGTTGATTTTCAATGACTACGTAATTGCCATCCTGGTCCTCTGCGAGGATGTCAGCAGAAAATGGACCAGCAGCTGCCTCACGCTCCACGAGAGTTATTTCAAAATCAAGAGTTTCACCCAACAAGTCTAAGTTTTCTGATAACCACTGCGTAAAGCCATGGGCTTCATGTTTCCATAATTCACGCAAGGAGACTTTCGTAAGACGAGAGATTGTCATAATTATTCCTTTCGCTAGACCCTAAAGGTCTCTTTCCCTTTCACTTACATACTATCATCATTTCCTTGGAATTGATTTACAAAACCATCAAAACCATTCTGTAAGTTTACGCGAAAAGCTAATGCCACTTTGGATTTACATAATACCTGAAAAGATTTATCTCTGTACGCTCGCGCCTTTCAGTGAAGTCGGCTTCCCGGTCAGTTGCTTAAAGGTAAAGTTTGAAGGTGGGAACGAATTGCTCAATACGCTGTTTTTGTAAGGTGGTCAATTCCATGTGGTTGCTCCTCACTCAGCCCAATCTCGGGCAATCAACTCGGCTTGCTCCAAAACCGTCTTGGTAGCCTTTTCCTGCTTATCGGGCGGATAACCGTATCTCCTCAATATCCGCTTTACCATCACGCGCAATTTGGCGCGTACAGTCTCCCTTACGGTCCAGTCAATGGTTACGTTGTTATGCACCATCTCGACCAGTTCACGGGCAATACCCTTCAGGACCTCATCGCCTAGAACTTTGACGGCGCTGTCATTGACTTCGAGCGCATCATAAAAAGCAACCTCATCCTCTGTCAGGTGGAGTTGTTCCCCGCGCCGGTTGGCCTCCCGCATCTCACGTGCCAGTGCTATCAGCTCAGCGATCACTTCAGCGGACTCAATCGTGCGGTTCTGGTAGCGCAGAATGGTGCGTTCCAACATTTCAGCGAAGGAACGCGATTGCACCAGATATTTGCGTGAACGGGATTTGATTTCGTCGTTCAATAACTTGCGCAAGAGTTCGACTGCCAGGTTCTTTTGCGGCAGGTCCTTCACTTCAGCCAGGAATTCGTCCGAAAGGATCGAGACTTCAGGTTTTTGCAATCCGGCCGCCGCGAAGATGTCAATCACTTTATCGGTGACCACCGCCCGCGAAATGATTTGCCGGATGGCAAATTCAATGTCTTCCGTCGTGCGCTCGCCCTCCACCGTGGATTTGACCAGCGCGGCGCGCACGGCCTGGAAGAAGCTGACATCATCGCGAATGGCCAGGGCTTTGTCGTTCGGCACGGCCAGCGCAAATGCAATTGACAATGCCTTGACTGTCTTCAATAGCCGTGTCTTGCCGTCCTCCAGCGCCAGGATATGCTCCTGCGCCAGGGGAAGCACGCCAAGTTTCTGTTGTGGGGTGCCTGTTGTCCATTTGGACCAGTCGAAGCCGTGGAACAGGCCCTGACAGATTTCGTAATGCTTCAGCAGTTCTGCAACCGCCACTTCCTGGTCAATGGCTGTCTCGCCCTTGCCGCCGCTTTCGGTATAGGCTGCCAGGGCGCGCTGCAGATGATAGGCCAGGCCGAGGTAATCCACAATCAGGCCACCGGGCTTGTCGTGATAGACGCGGTTGACGCGCGCAATCGCCTGCATCAGGCCGTGACCCTGCATGGGCTTGTCCACATACATCGTGTGCAGCGGCGGCACGTCGAAGCCGGTCAGCCACATATCCCGCACGATGGCAATCTTGAGCGGGTCCTTGGGGTCTTTGAAGCGCTTGGCCAGGGCTTCTCGGCGGGCTTTGTTGCGGATGTGATCCTGCCAATCCAGGGGGTCGGTCGCATTGCCCGTCATCACGATTTTGATTGCGCCCTGCTTGTCATCCTCCAAGTGCCATTCGGGGCGCAGGGCAACGATGGCTTTGTACAGTTCCACGCAGATGCGGCGGGACATGCACACGACCATCGCCTTGCCGTCCATGGCCTCCTGCCGCTGGTCGAAGTGGGTCACTAGGTCACGCGCAATCAGGGTCACGCGCTTCTCCGCGCCGACGATGGATTCAAGCGCCGCCCACTTCGTCTTGAGTTTCTCCTTCTGCTCGACTTCCTCGCCCTCGGTTACTTCTTCGAATTCAGGATCAATCTTCGGCCTTTCTTTTTCGTCCAGTTCCAGTTTGGCCAGGCGGCCTTCGTAGTAGATGCGCACGGTGGCGCCGTCTTCCACCGCCTGCTGGATATCGTAGACGCTGATGTAGTCGCCGAACACGGCACGCGTGTTCGCATCTCGGAGTTCGATTGGGGTGCCGGTGAAGCCGATGAACGAAGCGTTCGGCAGGGCATCCCGCATGGCACGCGCGTAGCCGTCAATGAAATCGTACTGGCTGCGGTGGGCTTCGTCGGCGATGACGACTATGTTGCGCCGCTCGCACAGCGCCCCGCCGCCCGCCAGGAATTTCTGGATAGTGGTGAAAATGACACCGCCCGCCGCGCGCTGGCGCAGCCGGGCCGCCAGGTCGTCGCGGCTTTCAGCCTGCTCGGGGGTCTGGCGCAGGATTTCGGCGCAGCGCGAGAAGGTGCCGAAGAGCTGGCCGTCCAGGTCAATGCGGTCGGTGATGACCACGATGGTGGGGTTTTCCATGGCCGGTTCGAGCACGATGCGCCCGGCGAAGAAGGCCATCGTTAGGCTCTTGCCTGCCCCCTGCGTGTGCCAGACCACACCGATGCGCCGGTCGCCCGGTTTCCCATCTTCGGATTTGCGCGCCAGGTAGCGCCCACGCAGTTCGGCAATGGCCTGTTCGGTCAGTCGTGAGGCGCGGATGGTCTCCTGCACCGCCACGATGACGGCGTGGAATTGATGATAACCGGCCATTTTCTTGACCGTCGGCGCGCCGCGCTCCTGCTCGAAAACGATGAAGTAACGCAGCAGGTCAAGGAAGCGCCGTTTCTCGAAGACGCCGCGCAGCAGGACTTCCAGTTGGGTCACCGAGGCGGGCGCGGTCGTCTCGCCTTCGATGGTCTTCCAGGGCAGGAACCATTCGCGGTCGCCAGTGAGCGTGCCGATGCGGGCGTTGAGGCCGTCCGAGACGACCAGCGACTCGTTGTAGACGAACAGCGCCGGGATTTGCTGCTTGTAGGTTTGAAGCTGATTGAAGGCCGACCAGATGGTGGCGTTTTCATCGGCGGCGTTCTTGAGTTCGATGACCCCCAGCGGCAGGCCGTTGACGAACAGGACGATATCCGGGCGGCGGTTGATTTCCCCCGCTACCAGCGTGAACTGGTTGACCGCCAGCCAGTCGTTGTTTTCCGGATGGTCGAAATCCACCAGGATGATGCGCGTGCTGGCCGGGCGGCCATCCTCGGCCCTCCCTTCGATGGCAATACCATCTACCAACATGCCGTGGAAGGCATGGTTGTTGAGAAGCAGCGAGGGATGCTCGGGCCGCGTAACCCTGCGGAAGGCTTCTTCGAGCGCCTCCTCCGACGCAGACGGGTTGAGCCGCTGCAGCGCTTCCCGCAGGCGGCCGGACAGGAAAGCCTGCTCATAACTGAGCCGCTCGGCGCCCGGCTCTTCCGGCGCAATGGACGAGCCGAAGACGACCTGCCAGCCCAGGCTCTCCAGCCAGGCCAAGGCAGCTTCTTCAAGGATGGATTCGATGAAGGTCATAATTCATTCCAGTTTCGAGACCCTAAGGGTTTTCAAAACCCTTAGGGTCTTAATCATGATCATCCTCCGCAAACCACTTGCTGTCTGCATCTGAAACCCATTTCTCATGCAATTCCAAATAACCCTGTCTCCCGCCAAACCAATCAAGGACAGCCTCCCACCTTAACTTCGTGGGCTTATCGGCAATGATGATCCCATAGGATGACCACATCCAATTTCGAAAATCTTCCACGAATTTGTGTTTCTGTGGGTTCTGGTGAATGTAGGCAATCACATTCCAGAACTGGCGATCTGTTGTAACTGGAACACGCCCGAAAGGATGTTCAAAAAGACTTCCCGTTCTGGTGTAAGCCTTGTTGATTGCTTTTGCATAGGCATTGAAGAAATCGGAGAATTTCTTGCTTGCGTAGTTAGACCCTAAAGGTTTTCCTGCCCAACTCGCGTACTTGTTGGCGGGATTATTTTGTCTGACATGGCGCTGGTTCACGAGAGAAACCTTTAGGGTCTCTTTGATTTCTTCCTCCGATTTCACCCTCACCAACATATGGAAATGATTTCGCAACAAACAATACGCGAAGGTTTCCGCGATGGGTTCAATATACTTGAAATGCAGATTCAGGAAATGCTCGTAGTTGCGTTCTTGAATAAATATATTCTCACCGTTGTTTCCGCGATTGTAAATGTGATAATAGGTGTCGTAGAGTAACGAGGACGGGCTTGTCATGTCAGGTTTCAGACCCTAAAGGTCTCTTACCAAAATTTGGAAAGGGACAAATATCGTCGCTCTCCATTCTATGACGAGACCTCACGACGAAGAAGACCTTTAGGGTCTCTTTACAGGCCAGGGCAGCTTCTTCGATAACGGATTCGGTGAAATTAATCATTTTGACAAATTTGTTATGCAAATATGATGAAAATCATTGACTTTTAGTCCTCATTTGTTATATACTGTGTATGTCTCATCTACCATGATGTAGAATGAGCATCCGGGGTCGCCGAAAGGCGACCCTAGCCTTTTTCCCAATACTGTTTCCACTCTTTCTCGAATGATTTTTCCCGATCCGAATAAACAGAATACGCACTCTTTAGCAAGTAATAATCTTTACGCTTTGCTAGAATAACCGCGAATTTCGCTGGCTTGAACCATAAAACAACATGCGTACTTGACCCGCGCCGATTTTCCCACCAGAGAATATCAGCGTTTGTTTTCACATTCTTAATTATCCACCCAATCCAGCGGAGACATTCGCAGCGCTTCAAATCGGGAGGTCGCCCCTCTTCGCTCTCGCTTGCCTTGATCAAGTGCCGGAAACCAAATCCTTTACCATGACTCATCGGTCGAAATTGGAATCTGATTGGTAAGTCGTTGAAGAACAAATCACCGTTTACTATTTCTTTCAGATAGACGCGATAAAGTTCATCGAGATAAGTATCCCAATCATTTCCAAAATCAGACAACAGCAAAAGGTCCGGGAGGAAATCGGCCATATTTATTTACGATGCTTGCCAAACCAGTATGTTGACCTTCGTATCGCGTAAGAGAGTACTTCGGGTTAATTTGTGCCCGGAACGCTGGCGAAACCTCTCAACGAAAGCGACTTTTGCTTCATTTGTGGTCAGGCCACGATTGGCATACGATATTGCTCCAATCAACAGGTCTGTCAATTGAATTTGTTCTACTTGATGAGATTGAACTTGTTGTATATTCTTGATAATCTGCAGATCGAAATCATATATGTTATTTGTTAATACTTCATGTAGTTTGTTAACTTTGATTCCGCCACGAGTATCTTTGATATCGAGGTAGATATAATGCTCTGCTTCAGGGTCGATTAAAAATTGCAGGAGTTCGAAATACATCTTGTAATACCATATGTCGTGAGTCTGGTTGAAGCGCGTATGGTCAAGTTTGGATTTGTCGGGAGCTACCACAGCCCTAAAATGCAGATCGTCATCATCGAAAAAATAATCCAACAAGGATAGATACAAGTTTTTCTGAGCAGGGGAAATCTTGGTCCATTTCGCCTCAAAATATGAGGGCATACCATGTTGTGCTTTAATTTCCCTCAAACGCATAGCAATTTCCCTCGCCTTTGATTGATCACACCATAATGCGCCCAGGACCATTACGGGAATATTATCTTTTTCGAGGTGCCCGCTTTCATCGCAATAGATATTGATTTTCATCATCACACCTTACCTTCAACATCGGACACTTTCACCTCGCCCCTCATCAACTTCGGCAGCAGCGCATCGCGCAGCTTCACCAGCGTGCGGGATTCATCTAAATTTAGTTGCACTTTTTTATCGAGTGCTTCAGCAAACTCAGCAAACTTATCCTGCAATTCGATTGGATGCAGCACAAATTTGAAAGATGAAAGAATGCTTGTATTTAGCGATGGGCGAGTAGTTCCCAAAGCGTGTTGTTCAACCATATCAATGAAAGACGGCTCTAAGTAAATCTGCGCAAGATAACGAGGGTTTAATTTGCCCTTGTCGGGTACACGAACGCGCAAAGTTTGACCTGAAATCAACCACCCTTTATTGCGTGGATGCACATAGGCTGAACGACCAACTGCCCCAACGCGCGTGAATATAATATCTCCAACTTTTAATAAATAACGTGTCATTTGAGGTAATTTGTGTTTCCCAACCAATGGCAATCCATCTTCTAAGATATGTCCATCCATGACATGCTTTACAAGAATTAATGGAGTTCCTTCCTCCCGGTAGTCATGAGCATGAAGGTGACTACCAAACGGCCCTGTTAGAACACAATCACTTTTCTTTCCAAACAATTCTTCAAGCGAACTTTCCTCCCACTTCCCAACCTCCTCATTCTCCACAAACCACCGCCGAAACACCGCCCGCGCCATCGCCTCCAGCGTGGCGTTCAAGAGGCGGTTGAGTTCGATTTTATCGTCCAGCGCACTGAGTATCCCTGCAATGGCGCGTTGTTCGGGGAGGGGAGGAACGATTACGGAAATATTGCTCAACAAATTCGTGTTTAGAGAAGGCATTGTCGCGCCAACTGCAATACGGCGAATGTAATCCTTAAACATTTCAAGCCCGAAAAACCAAGATAGGAACTCAGGGTCTACTTTAGAAGTATTCGGTCTCACACGAAGGCAACGTCCTGAAAACAGCCAGCCGTCTTCTCCATCGCGAACCAAGGCACGGCGATCAACAGATCCAACACGACTAAAAATAATGTCTCCCTTCCGCATGATATAGCGTGACAATCGCTCTCTATCTTCATCAGAAACGCGAGGTAAATCTTGGTGCAAAACACGGTTTTCCCCTAAATGTTCAACCGTGATAATTGGTGTACCAACGGGTAAATAATCCTTTTGGTGTAATTGACTACCGAAAGGACCTGTTTGTATTCCACCAGAAACACATAAATCTTTTAGTGTTTCTATTTCCCAGTTTTCTTTTATTAAACCGTATATAGTATCTTTCATTTAGCTTCAATTTGCCCGAGATTTTTCTTGATAATTTTTTCGAGTTTTTCGCTCTCTTCAAACTGCGCTTCCAGTTCCTTCGTCAAGCGCTTCATCTTATGCTCGAAAGGTTCGTCATCTTCCTCGGCTTCCGCGGCGCCCACATATCGCCCCGGCGTGAGCACGCAGCCTTGTTCTTGAATTTCTTTCAATGTGGATGATTTGCAGAAACCCGCCATATCTTCGTAATACTTTCCCGCCTTCCACGCATGGTAGGTATCCGCAATTTTCGCAATATCTTCATCCGTCAAATCACGATGGACCCGGTCAATCAACACGCCCACCTTGCGCGCGTCGATGAAAAGGGTTTCGCCACGGCGGTCGCGTGCGGGTCGGGGCGATTCATGAATCGCCCCGACCTTGCTGCGCGACAAAAACCACAAACACACCGGGATTTGCGTGCTGTAGAACAACTGGCCCGGCAGGGCCACCATGCAATCCACTAGGTCGGCCTCGATGATAGCCTTGCGGATCTCGCCCTCGCCCGAAGTATTGCTCGACATGCTGCCGTTTGCCAATACGAAGCCTGCCATGCCGGTCGGCGATAAATGATGAATAAAATGCTGCACCCAGGCGAAGTTGGCGTTGCTGACCGGCGGCGCGCCGAAGGCCCAGCGCCGGTCCTCGCGCAGGCGTTCGCCGCCCCAGTCGCTCATGTTGAAGGGCGGGTTGGCTAGGATGAAATCGGCCTTTAGGTCGGGGTGTAAATCACGTTGGAATGAATCTGCGGGCTCCTCGCCCAAATCCCCCTCGATGCCGCGGATGGCCAGGTTCATCCGGGCCAGCCTCCACGTGTTCGGGTTCGACTCCTGCCCGTAGACGCTGATGTCGCCCACCCGTCCGCCGTGCGCCTCGACGAATTTCTCGGATTGCACGAACATCCCGCCTGAGCCGCAGCACGGGTCGAACACCCGGCCCTTATACGGGGTCAGCATTGCCACCAGCACACACACCACCGAACGGGGGGTATAGAACTCGCCGCCCTTCTTACCCTCCTGGCTGGCAAACTGCGACAGGAAATACTCGTACACCCGCCCAAGCACGTCCTGCTGGCGGCTTTCCTCGGAGGCGAAATCAATCCCGCTGACCAGGTCCACCAGCCCGCCCAGGCGCTGCTTGTCCAGCGTGGGGCGTCCGTAGTTACCGGGTAGAACCCCTTTGAGCGCCGGGTTATCGCGCTCGGTGGCGTGCATGGCGTCATCAATCAGCGTTCCGATGATCGGCTGTTTGGCGTTGCCCTTGAGATGGCTCCAGCGGGCCTCTTTCGGCACCCAGAACACCCGCTCGGCGACGTACTCGTCGCGGTCTTCGGGGTCGGCGCCCTCGGCGACCTGCACCTGCAGTCTGGCATGCAATTGCTCGAAGGCATCCGAGACGTATTTCAGGAAGATCAGTCCGAGCACAATGTTCTTGTACTCGGCAGCGTCGAGGTGGCCGCGTAGTTTATCGGCGGAAGCCCATAATTGGGCCTCGATGCCGAGCGTCGCGCCGTTGGCTTTATTCTTGTTTGATGTTATTTTTAGGCTCACATATACCTCGATAGTAAACAAGGCTTATTAATTATCCCACGCTAAGAGTGTAGCACAAATCTGTTAATTGGGATATTATAAATTTGGCAAAAAAAGAATTACATATCCAAATCCTTGCGCGGTCAACATGGAAGTAAAATCGCCTCTGACAAACCTGAATGGCAGCGCTATCTTTACACGCCGTCCATCCAGCCACAACCGAAACCCTCATCCGTTGACCAGATGCCACATTCGTTTCGTGCATTTCCTGCTGGAGGATGTGGCGTTTTGCGTTAATTATCTTATCCATTTCATATTAATATTCAGTGGCAACCTCTTGACTAACCAGAACAATTGTTCTATAATCACCTCCGGCACGGGAGGATCACGCTTCCCGTTTTTTTCTTGACTGCCTCTAAAAAGGTATATCCATGGCCCTTCCTCTTGTCCCGTCTCCCCTCGCTTCTCCTCCTGCCCCCATGCTCCCCCGCCGCCGGCGCGGAGCCCAGCCCGGCAACCGCAATGCCTTCTGCCACGGCATGGTTTCTGCTCGCCATCCCTCTTCTCTCGCCGTCATTTCTGCTTTATCCATGCTCCTGATCAAGTGTTCATTCCATGAATACGGCATCACCCGCGACGCCGATTCGTTCCGCGGGAAATTAAATAAAAGTGACCTAAAATCGCCCCCCCCCTCGGGATTTTTCTACCCTTCCTGGAGGAACCCTTTAGCACGTACACCCCGGATCGCCAGTGGGCGGTCATCGAACCCCTCATCCCCCCTGCGCGAGAAGATCATTCGCCGGAGGCCGCCCTCCCGCCGCGCCTCCGGGTCTGCCCGCCCGGGGCGCAGGACCCTCCAGCCCTATTTGTTCCTCCTTTGTTCCTCAGGAACAAATACTTCGCACCTTAACAAGTAAATACAGTTTCAGAAATGGATTCAAATGTGCCTGTAACCATATCCGCAGGGGTGACTTCGCAATTCCCAACGCCCGATCCGTTTCTTTCTCTTGCCAATCCTCCCGCCTTGGGGTATCCTTATCGCCGGGAGTGGTTAGGTCCCGGAGGGCTTCCCGGTCTTCAAAACCGGCGGCGGGTCGCGTTGCGGGCCGCGGTGGGTTCGACCCCCATCCACTCCCGCCTTTTCTTTGTCGGTCATCACTCGTCACTCGCCACTCGTAAATCGTCAATCGTAAATCGTAAATCCTATGACCCTTCCTCAACCCGATGTACTGAATTCCCTTGTCTCCCGCCTCTTCCGCATCGAAGAGGTGACCTGGGGCGACCCCCAGAAAACCTTTATCGTGCGCTACCGCGGCGCCCTGCTGACAGACGACTCCGCCGCTGCCTACGACCGACTGGCCGAGGCCTTGCGCCCGCTCAACGTCACGCCCCTGTTCCGGGTCGAGGATGGCCGCCAGACGGTCATCCTGGCCGCGGGCGTGATCCGTCCCACGCTGGGCAGGATTTCCATCAATATCGCCCTGTTCATCCTCACGCTGTTGAGCGTCCTGTTCGCTGGCGCGATGTATTCCTACCAGGGCGAAATGCCGGCCGATTTCTTTGGCCAGATCAAAACGCTGCTACTCAACCTATGGGTCGGCTGGCCGTTCGCCGTCAGCCTGCTGGGCATCCTGCTGGCGCACGAGTTCGGGCACTATTTCGCCGGTCGCTATCACAAAACGGCGGTCAGCCTGCCCTATTTCATCCCCTTCCCGGCCAGCTTCCTTGGCACGATGGGCGCGTTCATCAACATGAAAGAACGCCCCCGGAACAAGCGCATCCTGCTGGATATTGGCATCGCCGGGCCGCTGGCTGGTCTGGTGGTTGCCATCCCGGTGTTGATCCTGGGTCTGACTCTTTCCAAAACTGATACTGTCCAGAACACCTATTACACCAAACAGGCCGGCGAGGCAGACATTTGCCCCAACACAGCGCAAATCGGACAAACCTACTCCTGCCCCGACGACAACCTGCTGGAAGGCAACTCCATCCTGTACCTGGGACTCAAGTACTTGACCCACGGCCAGTTGTTGCCTGCTCCTGCATATTACGATTCACTGCCGCTGCTCTATTGGATGCGCTACTTTTTTACGGGCAGCCCCATTCCACTCGGCGGTAAAGACGTGATGCTGCATCCGGTCGCCTGGGCTGGCTGGGCCGGCATCCTGGTCACTTTCCTGAACCTGATCCCTGCCGGCCAGCTCGACGGCGGCCATACTCTTTACGCCCTGTTCGGCAAGCGCGTCAATCGAGTATTGCCAATCATTTTGATCGCCATCCTCGGCCTGGGTATTTTCTGGTCTGGATGGTGGTTTTGGGCAGCGCTCATCTTCTTCCTGGGACGCGCCCACGCCGAGCCGCTCGACCAGATCACCGAGCTTGACGCGCCCCGCAAAATGCTGGCCGTGCTGGTGCTGGTTCTCTTTATTCTCGTGCTGACCCCCGTCCCGTTCACGCTCTTCTAGAACATGACAACGTCGCGGCTTTTCCGCCTAGCATGCGTGGCCCTGCTCGCATCATTCCTCTTGACGGCTTGCGGCCCGGCTACCTCGACCTCCACATCGGCACCCCCCTCGACTCCAGGCCTGCTGACCGGCACCCCAGCCGGTGCCTCCACCCCAACGGCCACGCCCACGCCTGCTCCCCAGATCGGGGTCGCGCCTGAGGCGTTGCGCGGGGTCAGGATCCAGGCCTGGCACGCTTTCACCGGCCCGGCGGTGGACGTCTTCACGAACCAACTGGCCCAGTTCAACACCCTCAACCAGTGGGGCATCGTTGTCTACCAGACTGCATACGGCGATTATTCCACCTTGTTCGAGGACGTAGATTCCGCCCTCACCTCCACCCGCCGCCCTGATCTGGTGGTCGCCCTGCCCGAGCAGTCACTTGCCTGGGATGCCAAAGGCGCCGTCGTGGACCTGAACCCCTACCTCTACGACCCGGCCTGGGGATTGCCCGCCAACGAGATCGCCGACGTCCCGGCCACCTTCTGGACACAGGATCAGGTCAACGGCCGGCGGCTGGGCGCTCCGGCGCAGCGCTCGGCCCGTTTCCTGTTCTACAACCAGACCTGGGCGCGTGAACTGGGTTTCAGTGCGCCCCCAGCCACGGCGGACGAGTTCCGCCAGCAGGCCTGCGCGGCGAATGCCTACTATCGCAAAGACGCCATCAAACAGAATGACGGCTATGGCGGTTGGATCGTCAACACCCAACCCGACACCATGCTTTCCTGGCTGCTGGCTTTCGGCGGCGGCGTGGTCAAGGACGGGGAAATCCATTTCGCCACGCCAGACAACCAGTCGGCGCTGGAATTCCTGAAGGGCTTATACGACGAGCATTGCGCCTGGATCTCGACCGAGCCAAATCCCTACGAATCGTTCGCCCACCGCTCGGCCCTTTTCGTGACCGGCGACCTGGCCGAGGCGCCCCTGCTGACCCAGACCCTGGCGCGCCTGGGCAACAACGACGAGTGGACGGTGCTGCCTTTTCCCGGCCTGAACGGGGCTGTGCTGGTGGTATCTGGCCCGTCTTATACCCTGCTCCAATCCACGCCGGAGAAGCAATTGGCCGCCTGGCTGTTCGTCCGCTGGCTGCTCTCGGCTGAGAACCAGGCCAAATGGGTCGAGGCTACCGGTCTGTTACCGCTGCGCTTCTCGGCGTTGGATTCACTCGGCGAGTACCGAGCCGGTCACCCACAATGGAAAAATGCCATCGGGTATATCCCTGAAGCGCTGACGACGCCGCAGTTAGCAGCCTGGCGCATGGCGCAGTATGTGTTGGCAGACGGGGCAGGCTTTGTTTTCCGCACGAACCTGGCAGTGGCGCAAATCCCATCCATCCTGGATGAGATGGATGCTACGGTGGAGGAATTGAGCGGAAAATGAAGTTCTACGTTGTCTGGAAAGGTCGCAAGACCGGCATTTTCATCACCTGGGAGGAGTGCGCCGAGCAGGTAAAAGGCTTCGCGGGCGCGGAATACAAGGCCTTCGAAAGTCGCTCCGCAGCGGAGAGGGCTTTCCATGGCGATTACAGCGAGTACGCCGGTAAGCCGGCTTCCAACGGACAATGGCTGTTTGCCCCTGTGCCGCCCGTCGCCGACCGAGTAGGTGCTGCGCAGAGCTATTGCGTTGACGCGGCCTGCTCAGGCAGCCCGGGGCGGCTGGAATATCGCGGCGTCCACACCAGCACAGGAAAGGGAATTTTCCGCCAGGGACCTTTCGAGAACGGAACCAACAACGTCGGCGAGTTTCTGGCGATTGTCCATGCGCTGGCGTGGCTCGAACAAAAAGGCATCGCCGCGCCAATCTATTCGGATTCCGAGACAGCCATTGCCTGGGTTAGGGCCAAGAAATGCAACTCCGACCTGTTGCCCGATGAGAGCAACGCGCCGCTGTTCGAACTCATCGCCCGCGCCGAGGCCTGGTTGGCCGAAAACGAGGCGGCCAATCCGGTTCTCAAGTGGGATACCAAAGCCTGGGGCGAAATCCCGGCAGATTTCAATAGGAAGTAGGCCAGGGAGTAGGGAATTTTACGGATGATCCGGTTGTAAAAACGCGACTGCTTTCCCCTCGTCCTCTTTCATCACCAGCGTCAGATGGTGGCCGGAGCGGAAGTCGTCCACCTTGATCAGGCGCAGGCAGCGGGTCAGGATCTTTTGGGCGGAAAGCCATTCCATCAGGTGATTGGGGGTCTGGTAGAAGAAATCCTCGTTGAAGATGACATCCTCGTCGTCCAGGTAAACGGCCAGGGGGTAGATGCGCGCCTCCATCAGGTCCTGGAAGAAATGGGTGCCGAAAGAAGGCTCCAGGTCCGGCCCGATGCCCTGCCCGGTCAGTTCGATCAGGGCGCGCGTGTTGTAGATGTCCCCATAATTGATGTGTATCCCCATGTCAGGCGTGGACGTTCCCCAGCGCCCCGGCCCGACGCAGATGAAAGTTTCACCTTTCAGGGCAACGTTGAGCGCGCCGATAGCGCGTTCCAGCTTGCTGCGTTCAGCCTGGGAGGTCAGGTGGAAGTAATCTTCGGGCGAGACGAACAGCACGTAGCGGATGCCGTCCACCGTGCCACGCGGCACCATGTGGCGGCTGGAGAAGATGACATTCTCGACCTGGAGATCCTCAGGGATGTTGGCCTCTTCGTCTTCCATCTGGCTTTGCGGGCGGCATTGCAGGATCGAGATGCGGATCGAAGGCCGGGCGGATTGCAGGTCAATGACTTGCAGGGTGAACTCGATGTCAACCGGGGCGCGGTAATGCTTTTCGAGCAGCCTGACGATGGTTCGCATGGTCCCAGCGAAGGACGTGCGGCGCAGAAGCTCGTCGAAGGTGATGACCAGCTTGTCCTCCTCGACCAGGCTGGTGCGGATGGTAGACAAGTAGTCGCCTTCATCTATTTGGGCAATGTAACGCAGGGCCTGGTAGCGCGGCGTCAGCACATTAGCGACGGGTAAGGTTTTGAATTGGTTATCTTCCAGGTCAATCAGATCAACATATTCTTGGGAATACTGGCGGATCGTTTTGGTGGCGGCGGCTGGGTGAAGCTGTGGATGGCTGAGCGCGACCAGGCGCGGGTGGTCATCTCCCACCTGGTCTACTGCGCGCGTGCCCAGCCCCCAGACCAGGCGCATGAAGCCGTCTTCTTTGCGTATCTGCGGCGACCAGCGGTACAGGTTGCGGCTGAAAGCCACGCCCGCGCCTTGCGGCAGGAAATAGCGTCCATATCGCTCGCCCTGGACGAACTGGATCAGGACGGCGATGCGTTCGTCGTAATCTACCAGGCCCATGTGATGCCGGTAAAGTAAGGCATTGGGGTTCAGGCCAGAGGCGTAGACGCGGGCGATCGCCTCGGTGAGAGCATTGAGATTCTCCTCGGGCGTGCCCTGGTTGGGGCAAAAGAAACTGTCGTATTTCCCGGCAAAAGAGGTGCCGAAGTTATCCTCCAGGAGGCTCGACGAGCGCACGATGAGTGGCTGGTCTCCGGCCTCGTCCAGGATGCCTCGCAGGCGTTCCAGGATGTCCTTTGGGAATTCCCCGCGGATGAATTCCTGTACAATTTGGGGGTACTCGGAGCGCATCTGCGCCTCGGGCTTGTACTTTTGGTCCGACCAGTGGACCAGGCCGTTGGCGGCCATGAACGTGTAGAACAGGTCAGAGGCCAGAAAGTATGAGACCGGTGTGCGGATCGCCGCCTGGACCTCGGGCGGGGCCACCTCGCTCAGGATGCGGTACGCCAAGAGCATTCCGGCCGACTTGCCGCCAATCTTCCCATATCCGATCTTGCGGCAGCGGATATCTTTCAGATCATCTACTGTGAACCACTTGCGGGCGATGTTCAGGTAAGCCAGTTGATCACTGATCATGGTGCGGATCAGCACCACCTTGATCTCTTGCAGGCGCGCCTCGAGGGGCTTTCGTTCTTCGGGCGGCAGGCTTTCGAGCAGCCCGGCCTGTTGGAAGAGCATATCCTGCGGGGCAAGTTCCGGGTTGAAGGTGACCATGTCTGGCGGCTCGCCGCGCTCGCCGATGATCCCCTTGACGATGCGCTCGAACTCCTCGTAGGGCAGGTTGTAGGCGAAATAGAAGTCGGTCAACGAATCGCGGACGCGCGCCAGGCGCGCCTCCCAGGTATCGAACGGCTCTTCACTGTATGGGTCATGCAATCCCTCGCGCGCCTGGGATTGGATGGCTTTCTCGCGCACTTCTATCTCGAATACTTCCAATGAGATGATGCCGCGCGCAAACAACTCCTGCCTCATGCGGGCGCGGATACGGCCGCTCAAGATCGGATATTGATTGAGCGTCAAGTAGATATTCAGGACTCGATCAGTGGAGGGCGTTGGGAGGGTCATTTCAGAGTAATCAGTGATCTGCTATGGTAGCCTACTGGCTACCATTATCAGTCATATTGTAACAAAAGTGCCTGGCATTTTGCCAGGCACTGATCACTGAAAACGTATCTTCTCAATAATTAGGGGAAAGATGAGGGTTCGCAAGCGGGCGAAGCCCGCTT
>Ga0315293_10000859_pt1 | contig 28923 bp, 16 predicted proteins | sample YL17G13_20_MG_FD_203071 | JGI IMG/M metagenome (GOLD analysis project Ga0315293, IMG submission 203071) | Sediment microbial communities from Yellowstone Lake, YNP, Wyoming, USA - YL17G13_20 | ecosystem: Environmental > Aquatic > Freshwater > Lake > Sediment | place: USA: Wyoming | collected... | reverse complement strand
TCGTCGCGTAACCAATGCGCCAGTTGGTTGCATCAAACCCGGCGTACCATACCCAGTACGTGGTTCCGTCAAACACGATGGTCGGGGACCCCGTGTCGGTCACATCGAACTTGCCACCGGCACCGACGGTCGAGATAGCATTAGCAGTATTCTCGCGATCCCAAGCGACCCCGTCCAAACTTGTGGCATAACCGAACTTGCTGATGCTCCCATCGTACCCGCGGTAGAGCATCTTGTAGACGCTCCCAATTTTCACTACGCTGGGGTCACTTACAGAGTTGGCGTCAAACTTGCCCCCAACTCCGAGATCAAGAATGGCATTCTCAGAGTTTTGCTTGACCCAGGTAATGCCATCTGAGGACGTGGCATAGCCAATGCGCTTTTTCGAGTCTGAGTCTTTCAAGCCCGTGAACCACATCTTGTACGTTACCCCGTCTTTTACCACGCAGAGAGAACCCAGGCTCTTGTCATCGAACTGGCCACTGGTCCCGAGATCCAGGACCGGCTCACCAAGGTTCTGGCGCAACCAGGAAATGCCGTCTATCGACGTCGCGTACCCAATCTTGTAGACACCCGCTGCTTGACACCCGGCGTACCACATTTTGTAAGTAACGTCTTTGATGACCGAGCAGTAACCAATGGACGCATCGTCAAACTTGCCGGCAACCCCAATGCCAAATACTTTTCGTTCGTTGTTTTGCTTGGTCCAAATAAGGCCATCTTCGCTCGTTGCGTAACCGATTGTTGACACAGTGCCGTCTGATCCGACGTACCACATCTTGAAGACGTCATTATCAAGAATAACCGAAGGAGCCGCAGCACCGACTGAATCAAACCCAGTACCACCGACATCGATCACAGGATTGCCACTGTTTTGCTTCGTCCAGGCAAGCCTGTCAGTAGATGTCGCAAGACCCATGCGATTCTTGTCACCATCGTTGCCACTGTAGAAAAGCTTGAGAGTTCCGCCATCGTTGATGACGCTGGGTTCGTACACAAACTCGTTGTCGAACTTGCCAACGGACCCTGGAGACAGAACGGGCAAGCCTTTGTTCTGTCGAACCATGTCCATATTGCCAAGATTGAAATCGATCCCACCGTCATCATGCTGAATATCAACATGCTGGGTCTCCGCGTCAAACTCGTAGCTCTTGCCATCAGAGTCGTCATCTACCAATCTCGGCCCACCGATCATGTCCATCGGATAGCCAGTCGTGTCGTCCGAGGTCTGCGTGCCGATAGGAGCTTTCTCGAAATTGCACAGGAACGTAGGGATATGGTTGATGGGTATGTCTTTTGACAACTTGCTCAGTGAAGAATTCGTACTTTCAGACGCAGCTGTCTCCAAGACCAGCGAGGTAAACGCCCCTCGCCGCTCAGTTATCCACGTCGTCGGCATGGCGACAGCATCGGTTCCCTCGATGTAATCACTGACCGAGTCGCCTTCTTCGAGCTGGACCTCGTAGATGGCCACGGCGTCCTGGTCTAAGCCTTGGTACGGCAAGTTCCCTGAAACAGCTACGCTCAAAAAGACTTTGTAGGTCTCCGTCGGATCAAGAAGCTCAACTGCTTGGGATACCCAGTAGAAACCGTTACCGGCCGGTTCTATTTTCGACCCGCATCCACCGACCCGAGTGCCAACATTCCCGTGGTTCACCAAATGGAACAACGAGTATTGCTTGGAGACATCTGTCCCGACCGGCAATGAGAACCACTCGCGCCCCAGGGGTTTGACTTTGACTGACAGCGTATACTTGCCCGGGGCCAGAGTCGGTAGCACCTGGTCGATGTTGTGCTCCGCGTCAGCGTCGTTCTCATGAAGGACAAACGCACTGTTTCCCCCATCAGGATCAAGACCACCGTATGTATCAACCGTACCGTTATTCTTCACCCAATCGCTATGGGTAAACAGATTGGTCCGCTTCAAAATATTCTTGATGCGCCCGGAGCTACCGATTCGCATCTCGTCAATTGGCGTACTGACTATAGCCCCGTCAGACTTGTGAACATCTGCAGGGCTCTCACGTGTGAAAGCTACGTGGGTGATCACCTTATTTTGGGAACCGTGCTTGACGCCGGTAAGCAAGTCCTCTTCACGCGTCTTCCGAACCGAATTCAGCGCCGCGGTATCAATTCGCAAATAAACCATATACCCCTTTAAGAAATTGCTGACTCCTCCGCGCGCTCCAACATAAAATCCCGCGCCTGGCGATACCCCAAACCCCGCTACGTTCTTCATCTCGACCATCTTGTTGTTTACGGAAAGAGTCGCGACGTCGTCTTGACGGACCAAAACAATTCGATTCACAGCCCCCACGTGAATAGCGCCTGTCAGGGTCACGCTGGTCGTATTGTAGTACGTCGCATTGACGGTCCCCTCGGCGATATCGTACCAAAGCTCGAAACCGCGATCTGGCCCCGCGGCGTAATAGGACAGCAGGCAAGATCCGCTATCGGCATCAACGTGCACAAGCCCGCTCACCGTGTGGTCATGCGCGAACAACGCTGGATCGGGTAAAGCACCCACCGAGAAAAACTGGCCAACACCATTAAATCCCCGTCCCTGCAGATATGCACTACGCACGCCTGGAATGGCCGTGACTACTGTCGGAGGAGTTCCATAGGCAGTCAGATTGATTTTCGGTTTGACGACATCGGTAGTCTTCACGTACCGGGGCATGTGCCCCAGCGATTTAGCTACCCCGGTGATCTCCACGAAATGCACCCGAGTTACAGCGATAGCATTCACCCCACCGCCAGTGTAGATGTGCAGGTTGTTTTGCTTGGCTCCACAAATGCGAATATCATAATCGGCTGAGTGGGCCGCTTCGAATTCTAGCACCACTTTCTGCCAACCATAGGGCGCCCGGTAACAGCTTCTCAGTTTGATAATGCTCCCGGAGAGATTTGCTCCAAACACCCCAGTCGCAAGATTGAGGTAGAACCCGTAATCTACTTCACCAGAATACAGATCTGTCACCTTGAGAACGGCCCAAGGCCTGCCCATCGAGCGAATCAACGCAGTCAAGCGATACGTCTTCCCAGCCACCAGGCTGGTCTTGAGCTGGGTCACCGCATGGAGTTGCTGTTCTTCGCTCGTGTTCTCTTTGAGGACATTGACAGTCCCGATGTTACCGTCGGGCAAGAGGACCGCGTCGGAGACGATCTCCCCGTTGACCTTGACCCAAATGCTCTGGGTCATATCCTCGCTGGCCTTAACCTGGTTCTCCCCAGATTGGTCAAGCCAGTTGCCGTTTGGATCTACCGAGTCCCCGGTGTATTCACAAAGCGTATTCTCATTCCGAAGAGTTAGGACTGGGGAACCCGTGAAGTCGATAGACCCTGAGCGCTTGACCATGTGGCTGTCTCCAATGGTAAAAATTCAGATTTTAGTTTAGCTCCATGACTGAACATTCGGCCACATAGAAAAGGGGGCGGGCAACCAATCGGCTCAGGCTACTGGAGACTTCGGGTCACCCGCCCCCTATGCTCAGTTACCAAAGAACATCTAACTATCTAGAACTGCTTACTTCTTGGTCACCTCGCCGACCATGACCAGAAGGTCCGTGGCATTGACGGCGTAACCAACACGCCGAACGTAGGCCGCGCCACTGGGGACGGTGGGCGAAAGCACACCAGCGTCCGTGACGAAGTAGGGAGCACCAGCGGTCGCACCAGCGAGGATCCCGGTCACGATGCCGCTGAACACGATCGATCCAGGATCGCCAGCGGTGATGGCCAAAGGAGCCACACCGATCGCGGCCGCGGTCAGAGCCGCGTCCTTGTCCGCCTTGAGGACCGTGTTGTTACCCGAGATGTAAACCGCGTTGCCCTTGGCGATGCCACCGGCGCCCGCGATGAGCTGGGCGCTAACGCGCGTTGCGTCGCCAGCGCCCTTGACGTACAACTGGTTGCTGCCGTTGATTCCGATGGTCGTGTTGTCGATGACCACCGCGAGACCGTCGGCGCTCAGAGCCAGGGCGCCGTCGGCAGCGTCGAGGTCAAGCTCCATCTCACCCGAACCGTTGAACTGCAGACCGCCAACGCCCACGCCAGCCGTGGCCAGAGCCACACCGATACCGTTGGCGGTGAGAGTGATACCAGCAGCGGTATCGGGGTCCGCCCGCAATTCACCATCCAGATTGAATTCCAGACCGCCAGTGCCAACGCCGCCCGCCTCAAGCGCGATGCCGACGCCAGTGCCCGAGACGACGATACCGGCATCGGCATCGCCGACAACGTAGAGACCGTCGGCGTCGGCGGCCAGACCAGAGGCGGCCTTGAGCTTGGTGTCGAGTCCGTCGGCGGTCAGCTGCAGACCAGGGCTGGTGTCCTGAAGCAGGATCCCGATTTCACCACCGGCATTGAACTGCAAGCCACCCGTGCCAGCGCCAGCGGCTTCCAGCAGGACCGCCAGCTCGTTGGTATCGAATTCGAGGCCGGACAGCGCCTTGATGGACAACCCGATACCATCCCCATCGACATGGATGGCCTGGGCGGCGTTGACTTCGACTTCCATGGCGCCAGTGCCGACATTGAAAATCAGACCCGTGTCGGCCGTGACATTGATCTTGGCCTGCCCGCTGTTCACCTGCAGACCGAAGCTGGAGTCGAACCCGACCTTACCCTTGGTCCCGCCAGCGGGAGCGCTGGTGGCATCGGGGAGGGAAGCCGGCCCCGTGAACTGCACCCAGCCCGTGCCAGTGTCGAAGGTGAAAGCCATGTTCTCGAACACGCTGCCTTCGCCACTGACCAGCTCGGCGTCGCCATCCACCATGGCCACAAACGACCAGGTAGGATCGACCGGATCGGCATCGTAAGTACCGTACTTGTTTTCCTGGCCGACGAACGACCCGGCTGCACCGGAAGAGATGACCGTCACGCGGGTGTTGTCGGGTGGCTCCTGGGTCGCACCGGGCAGAACCACGACCCAAGCCGACCCGCTCCACTCCACGATGTCGCCGTCGACATAGCCGGTACCCCAGTTGTTGACAACCCACGCCTCGCCAGACACGGCCGCAGTCGGGACATTGTTCGTTCCGGCATCCGTCGCATTGACGATACCGACTTCCAGCCAGTTCGCGTGAGCCGAGGTGATGGCCACGGTCGAACCCGTGCCCGTGGTGTTGCTCTTGATGTCGATCTGATCGGCTGCGCCAGCAACCGCAATGGTTCCGCCAAGACCACCGCCAGCACCGTACAGCGTGTTGATGGCCGTGATCGCAGCCGCGCGATCAGCCGGGGCCGAAGCCAAGGTGATGACCACCGGGGTCTCGCCGTCGATCGCAACGGTGAACGAGTTGCCGGTCGTCAGGCTGACGATCCCCGTTCCGCCAGAACCCGCGACGAGCGCAGCCGCAGCCGCGCGAGCCACGTCACTCTTCATCTTCAGAACTTGAACCGGGGGCTTCCAGGTCAGGCCCGTGATGGCCGCATCCATCTGTGCTTTGGTGACGGCGTCCTGGGCGTCTACGCCATTGCCCAGGCCAGTGATCTTGTTGGTCGCCATGGTGATGGCGCCGGACATCGACAGCCCACCAAGTGCCAACGAGTCGGTACTTGGCGCCACCTCGTTGTACCCGTAGTTGTTGTCGACATTCAAAAACAGGAATTGACGTAGAGTCATGCGCTTTCTCCTTGTAGCGGGTTTGTAGAAACAAATTACCAGGCAGCAGTTGTCAGACCACTATGGTCTGCTACTTTTTGTTCTGTGGTGAAAATCAGCCAAATAGAGTTACCCGGCTGCAAAAGTGATTTCTTCCAGAATACGGGGGATATTTTGACAAAAGCTAGAAATTGGTCGATGATTTTTTAATTCACAGTAAATTCCGCAACTTTTATATTTTTCTGGAACTCAAGCTGGAGTTATCTTGGTCAGGTGGGGGCTGGGTGTCAGGGCGATGATGCTATCGGCAATGGCCACTCCGAGGTGCTGCAAATAAACCGGACGCCCCACGGAAGGGGCCGGAACCGCGTGCGTGAGCCCACCATCTTCTGCAAGGAACACCGGAAGCGGCCTCTCCAACCCGCTGTAAATCCCGCTGAGCACGCCACCGTATTGCACCACGCAGCTGGTCGCTGCAGCTTTCGACACGATGACCCCAATGGCCGGCAATGTTGAATAGTCGTAAGGGTCGCAATGGGCCACCTGGATGATCCCGCCGACCGGAGATTGTCTGGAATAGACGCAATCTCCCAGTCGATCTTCAGCCAAGCAATTCGCTGGAAACGCGTGCTGGCCAGCGAGTACCTGCGCCAGACTGATCGGTACTGGGTCGTACCATTTCTGAGTGCCCAGGATCTGCCGCACCTGGGAGATGATGTACTGGACAAAGTCCTGGTGTGTCTGTGCTGTGCCTTCGGCAAGCTGAATTTCCGCAGAGGTTTTCTGATCGTCGAATTGCTCTGACTTGCGGGTTTCGAATAGCCGCAGCAGCTGACGCGGTCCCACTAAGCACCTCCCGGATCTCGGGTATGGCCCTAGTCTATCCGCGTCGCTGGAAAGCTACTAGCTCTATCGCGCTGTTCCCACCACTGCCCTGGACCCAGACGCGGGTGGCCTCCACCGGGCCTTCCCACTCCCCGTTGGGGGTACTGGTCCCCGCCACCGGCACCAGCACGTAGTTGGTACCGCTGGTGAAGTCGGCCTCAGTGAAATAGAGTTTGCAGGGGTTGGTCGTCGCGCGCACCTTCAGATACTTCGAGACGAAGGGGAAGGCATGCACTCGACCGGCGGTGTAGATGGTCTCGCGGAACACGTGAGGGGCTCCGCCTCTGGATTCCAGAACGCTCATGCCCGGATCCTTTCAGCTCAGGCGATCTGGCCCTTGAGCTTGCCGAAGAGCACCACATCCAGCACCTCGGACGTGGCCGGGCCGACGATGGTGATCTGGCTGGTCTTGCGGTCGGCCAGCGCCACCTTGCCTTGCTTCGACTCGGTGGTGTGATTGTGGATCTGCACCAGGTAGTTCGTGTCCGCCATGTCCATCAGCCCGTGAGTGGCGAAGACCACGATGCCATCGGCCGGCATGGCGATCTGATGCCCTTGCATCGAGAATCCTCTGGCGGCAGCGCCGACTAGGTTGGGGATCCCCTGATCCTTCAGGTAGGGGATGTATTCCTGTGCGCTTTTCGGCAGGTTGCTTATTGCCATTTCATTCTCCTATCGGCCCTATGGGGCCTTCTGGATTTTTCTGGAACGCTACTTCTTCCGGATCTTGTTCACCGAGGACCTGAACTCGGAAACTGACAGCGGCTCTGGCGCTGGTGGGACCGCCACCGGCTCACGCATGTTCGGGATGGTGATGGGCCGCTCCGAAAGCACTGGCGCTGGTGCCACTGGCTCCGGGGTCACTACCTGCCGTTCAACCGCTATCCGCCAGGCGGCTCGATTGGTGAGCAGCTTCCGAGCGTCCTCATCCGTCATATCGCTCAGCACTATGCCCTGAGCATCTAGCTCGTATTGATGGCCGTTGACCAACACCGAGCCGTTGGCCATGTACGGAAGCACGTTTTGGAGCTTCATTGCCCGCTCTCCTTTCCCGGGAATCAGACCCGCGCTGTCGGTTGCACGATAGCGTGCAGCACCTTGGTGCCGTTGTACGTCCCGGCCGAAGCGTCGATACCGCTGGCTGAGACCCCAATCGCTACCGTGGGGCTGGCGATGCGCGTACCGCCCAGATAGGTGTGCCGGACCGCGTCCACGTCGGGAAGGTCGAAGGGCACGCCGATGACGGTGCCCACGCCAACCACCAGCATGTCCACAGCGGTTTCACCACCGCTCGCTCCGCTGATCACCACCGAAGTGATGCTGGCGAAGATCTTGGTGCCGGTGAGTGTCTTGCCCGCGCCCTCGCCGTCGGGGGCCATGGTCTCGACGATCGTCCGGCCCATCATGTCCTTGCCGGTGATGGTCAACAACCCCACCACGCTGTCATCGGCGTCAGTCAAGGTCGCGGTGATGTTGCGCGGGCAGTCGGGCTGCGCCGCGATGGACAAAGTGCCGTTGCTGAACAGGATCGTGGTGACGATTCGATCGGCGTCGGCGAGGACCGGCTGCCCCAGGAACAGGGAGACCGCGCCGGACAGGCTTCTCTGGATGAACTCTTCCTCTTCTGCCGTAGGGATGCGGTCTTTTACCGCATCGGAAATCGTGTTTTCCATGATCTACCTTCTTTCTGGAAATCTGAAAAAGGCGCCGAGGAGCCGGAAGGGGAGCCGGGGTACCCCGACGCCTTTTCCAGAAAATCAATTTTTGTCAGTCGTTCTCAACCCTTACGGTGAGCCGACGTACCCGGTGGCCCTGCCTACGTTCCTGTAGAGAACGTTCTTACCAGGTGTGTAAAGTACGGGAGTTCCGTACAGGAGCTGCATCCATCTGATACTGCTATCGATTGTCGCCAGTGGGATCTTGACCATCGGGGCTAACTGCTTGAAAGACAAGGACTCCAGATTGAGCTGGAACAGGAACGCCACGGTGCACCCGGGCAGGTTCCAGTTGAGATCGGTGACGGTGGTCTCGCCCGCGCCGGCCGCGTTGGGCACTCGCAGGATGAGCCGCTCGGTGCCAGCCGCGCCGTTCTTGGCGGTCCGGTAGATCTCGAACCAGCCGGTCGTGGCCGAAGACGGCGTCAGGCCGAAGGTGACCTTGTTGCCCGCCTCGACGGTCAGGGCTGAGCCGTAGGCCACCGCAGCCGACCGGCCGTAGCGGTTCACGGCGACCGCCTTGTAGCGATAGTCGCCCGCATCATCGGCGGCGAACTTCGCCGTGGCCTCGCCCGTGTCAGCCGGATTTGTGGAGAACGTCGGGGATCCGGGACGCTTCGAGGCATCGCCGATCGCGTTGGCCGTGGGGCCGCCACCGTCGGTGATGAAGACGTCGGGCTCGAACACGACATCTCCGGCTGGGCTGGTGAAACCCTTGATGTCCAGACCGATGAAGCCGCCCTGTTTCTGGAACGTGTCGTGACGCTCCTTGGGGAAGAACGCCTTGACCAGGTCAGTCTTGGTCTTAGGGTTCAGGTATAGGTGGGTGGGCGTGCCATAGTTCGGAGCATCTTGGACCGTAAGTGCTCCATCTGTCAGCAGATCTTCGCTCAGCGGCAGACCGCGGAGGTCGATGATGTTGGTCGTCGGGCAGAGGTCCTTCATCAGCTTCTCGAACCCGTCGAACTGGAGGGCTGACAAAGAGCTGTCGCCGTAGAACAACGCCCGCTCCATCACGCGGAGCAAGTGCATGGTTCCATTGACCGTTTCCTGCGCGACCACGTTTCCGTGGGCAGGCTTGATCAACGACATCACGTGTGTGACCTTTCGGGTGGTGCCGAGATATTTCACCACCGCGTACTTACGGGTGTAGATCGAGTCGTCCTCTTCCGGCAGATCTCCTTCGGAGATGAAGCCAGCGTCGGGGTTCGCCCCGTACTGGCTCATTTCGTTGTGCTCTTCGACCGTGTTGTAGGCCGGGAGCTTGGGCACGGCCTTCCAGAACCGGATATGCTCCATCCGGTAGGTGGTGTTTTTCAGCGTCCTTTCAAGGCTTTCCACGCGGAGCGCGAAGCCGTCTCCGGCCGTTCCGCCCGGGCCAGTGATGGCCTGGCCGGCGGCGAGGGCTTTGTTGAGTTCGCTGACGTCTGCGGCCGTGGCCTCGCCGAATCCCTCGACCCCTTCGTAATCCTTCCAGCTCACCTGATTCAATCCGAACATGAGTTTTTCCTCCTGCCCGCTAGGGCAAATGTCGATTGCGTTTGCTGTCCTGGCTGCTAGTGGGCAGCGACCCTGCGTTCCTGGATGCGCTTCTGCACCTGGCCGAGCAGGCCCTGACTGATGAGATTGAACTGCTCATACTTCGAGCTGGCGGTCACCAGGTCGATCCCCTCTTCGGTCATGCCACCGAGAGACTTCGTCATCGACTCCTGGACCATGTTCTCCAGCTCATCGAGCACCGCGCTCTTGCTCAGCTCGCTACCCTGGGGGGCACCGCCGACGAAGCCCTTCTCCAGCGGCTGGGCGCCGGTGACGCCCCGGCTCTTGGGCCCGCGAGCTGGCTGGGTCTCGATGACCCCCACCCGTTCGCCCAGGCCCTTGGTCAGCTGGCCGATGCCGGAGACCGCGCGGGCGAGCACCAGGTTGAACTCGTGCTGCCGGGCATCGGATTTCTCCAGCGCGTCGGCGAGGGTGGTCAGCGACTTGATCAGCTCCGAGTGCTGCTCCTGGAGGAAGTCGGACACGTCGAGCGCTTTCTGGAGTGTGTCGTTCTCGTTCAAGCCCTTGGACACTTCGTCGCCGAGCGTCTTCTTGGGCTGCTCGCTCTTGCCGAGCAGCTCGAACAGCTCGTCACGTTCGCTCTTCTCCAGCTCGCTGCTCTGGGCCTTCTCCAGCAGCTGCTGCTTGCGCGATACGGCCGGGTTCTCGGTGAGCGCCGAGAGCTGGTCGAGCGACTTCTGGAGGTCATCCTCACTCAGATCTGCGCTCTTCTTCCCGCAGCCGCTCTTCTCGCCGTCCTCGTCTCCCGCACCCTCTTCTTCGGGGAACCCCTGCCCATCCTGATCCAGCTCTTTCTCGCTCTTCGACTTGTTGGCCATGCTTGTCTCCTTCACTGCGCCTACCGCCGCGTGCGATCGCGGGTCAGCGTGATGATGCGCCCGAGTTGTTCCGGGGTAGCGTGGGGCAGCCGGGCGCGCAGCCACGCGTACGTCTCATTTTCGGTCAATGACTTCTTGATGCGCTTCTTGCGCTTCTTCTCGTCCTCGTCAGAAACGATGTCGACCTCGTCATGCTCCAAGCTCTGCCCGGCAATCACCCGCCCAGCACCCATGCCCGACTGCGGGCCCATCAACGCCGGCGGAGTCGGAGGGCTTCCAGAAACCGGACCCATGCCGAGCGACTTCTCGGTCGGCTCATCGAGCCCAAGGGTGTAGAGGCTCTTGGCCAGGATCTCCATCCGTGCGCCAGCGTTCACCGGGCAATTCGTGATCGCCACGTTGCGCACCAGCGCCTTGGCGATGGTCTTCTGCGCCGAACCTGTGCGCTTCTCGATCCGGCCTTCCACCGAGAACCCCAGCCGTCGCTTGGTCTGGGCGAGGGCCTTGCCCAGCTCCCAGACCCGGTCGGCTTCCGGAGTGCTCAGCAGGTACCCCTCCACCCAATGCCCGGCAGCCGCGGCCTTCTCGCCGGTGGGCAGCTCCTCGCCCTTGCGAAAAAAGTGGGCCTTCTCCGGGTAGCCGAGAATGTCGGTGGTCTTTTTAGAGTGGTTATCGTTGAACCAGCCGTTGCTCACGAACTCCGAAAAATCGACCCCGCGCGCGAGTAGGACTTCCCCCTGGCGGTCTTTGGTCTCGATGGTAGCGATACCGCCGATGCGCCGCTCTTTGCCTGGCTCCGCATCAGCCTTCTCGAAAAAGTCCACCGGTACATCAAACGCGAACGATTCCATGCTGAAAACTCCAAAAAATAAGGGCGGACCGCTTGTTCTACAAAGCGTCCGCCCCAACCGGCCTCAACCGTAACGGGCCTATCGCCGCGCATCTCTGATTGATTTCAACGTATCCGATTCTGGAATTCTGTCAATCTCTTTTGCGTGAAAGGAGAAATTGCTCGCGAGCGATGGGGGCGCCTTCCTGGATCTGGAGGGGTAAGTCAACCGGCGCGCTGCACCAGTAGCACTTCGCCCGGCAGCGCGCACCGTCGAACTCAATGGGTCCTTGAGTGCGTACGCGCACCCGACTTCCAGATTTCTGGAGCAGATGGTTATCGCAATGCGGGCATCTCATAGTGGGCCTAAAATCTTTAGGTAGATACCCTGAGCTTCTTCATTGCTCGCCACCTCAGCCGGAGCACCGTCATAGAAAGGGGATAGCTCCTCAGCCGCTTCTCGATCTATGGCGTTCAAAATGAACCGTCCTTTGGGCGTGTTGATCTCCAGATGACCATCTTTCTCGGCGTCGATCAACTGTTCGTCAGGATCTTCGATTTCCAGAAAATGGGACACCCCATCGGTAACCAGCAGTATCCCGCCTGGGTGCGGAAAAATTCTACCGATACGCCCAAGAGGGAACTCCGGATTCGATACGCAGTGCACTTCGTAGACGATGTCGGTGCGCATGGCTACTCCCCGTCTTTCTTGAGCCCCAGCAGTTTGGCGAATGCGGTGGAATCCCCATAAGCATAGTGGCCCTTATGGGTGGGGAGGATGATCACCTCCTCCACCGGCTTGCCATTCAGTTCAGTCATTCCTGCTTTTTTCAGCGCAGCGATCATCTTATCCCGGTTGTCTTCGTAATTGACCACTACCGCCACGATATCCTGCGCAGCCACGCCACCCTCGAAGAGTATTTCGTTGGTGCTGTTGAGTTTGCTGATATTGCGCGTCGGAGACGCCGATATCCCGCCCCCGTGATGGGCGTGCGAAGAGGTATTACCATACCCATCGGTGTTGTAGCGCCACCAATCGGTCCGCTGAAATACCCGCGGGTGGACGATGATCTGGCACTCGTAGGAGTTGCTCATGGGCGCGGTTCCGCCGGCAATACGAAAGAACGTACCCTTGGATCCCCCAGTTTTGAAGTCCGTGGATGCCGATTGCCCGCCGTTCCAGATCCCGTGCATCAACCGATTGCGTCGACTCGACCACCCCGATCCCTGGAGTAGCTGGAGCGTAGTAGCGAACGCCTTCGATCCGACGTAGGCGAAGTCCCAACTCTTGAACTTCTCCGCGTCATCCGCTACCACCGTCACCTGGTTATCGAAGGTCTTCATTACCCGTAGACTTTTGACCTGCGTCTTGGCACCGAGCTTTCCGAGTTTCTCGTCCAACCAAGGTTCGTTGTGCATCAAAGCTGGAGCGAAGCTATCCTCATTCCAACCCGCGGCGCCCATCATCCCGCGCACCAGCATCGACTTCTTGCAGATGCGGTCACTGTCCGCATTGAGGGGCGCAAGCACCTTGTCTGGGTCCTTTCCCATTTTCTGGAACGCCTCGCGTAGTTCAGCCACTGGATCTAGCCCTACAGGGATGCGCACCCGAAACGTGTTTTTGAACGTGTCCTGTGACGTGCTGGGTGGGATCACCGCAATCGAACTGCCGTTGTCAGTGAGCCCCACCCACCCCAAGGGGTTTGGGCCGTCTTCCAGAACCGGGGACGACTCAGTGTGGATCCCCGTGTCCGGATCGTAATCCAGCACTTTTGACGCTGTTCCCCCTAATCCGCTTATCGTCTTTCCCAGGGTAGCACCAAACTTCACCGTCCCTGTTTTCAGCTTTGTGGTAGTCCCGCTGATCGACACCAGATCCCCGGTGAACTCATGATGTAGTTTTCCGCTGGCGTCTTTGACCTTACGGTAGCGGATGCAAAAATCGCGAAGCTCCCCTGGGGCCCCGATTCTCAGCACCGCGCCAAACAATGAAGACTTCACCCCGTCGATGTTGTGTAGATCAGCTGAGCCGTCCCCAACCTCTTCCCAGAGACCCGCCGCTTCGCTGTACGGCAATGACCCCTGCACAAAATCGGGAAGCTGTTTGGGGATGGTCGACTCGTAGGTCTCTTCGGTCTTCCAAACTTTCTGGAGCGAAGTTTTATAGACCGAATGGATGGTCGAGTTGTCCGTCACCTTCGGTTCCGGAAAGGGCCCCTTCAGTTCGTACTTCTCGATCATCGCCTTCATCTGCGCTATTTGCTCTTCACCGTTTCCAGCAATCTTGATCAGCGCGAGCACCAGCGGCTCGTTCTTGTGCTCCTTGATCTTGTAGAAGCCGGGCTCCCCAGGCAGGAGTTGCTCTACCGTGGTCTCGACGACCTTTTTCTGGAAAGTGGTGCCGGCCGGGTACTCCTTGCCGTCAGGTCCGGAGATCATGCCCCCGATGACCATCCCGGTCGCCTGCTCCACCCCCTCCTTGACCTTCTGGATGCTCAGCTTGAACGCATCCCCCCATGGAGTTGAAACCGTCTCGTAAATGAATCCCGCCTTGTCAGCTAGGTCGACAACGAGCTTGTCGAGCTGGGCCTGGTGGGTCTTGTGGCCCAAGATCACCTGGTCGCCGTCCATGCGCGCAATCGCCCCGACCGGTATCTCGTACTTGTCGAACGCGCCCTGGAGAGCGGCGAGCACCTGCAACTCGGTCTTGTCGGTCACCGGAGGATGCTGCTCCCCCCAGGCCTTTATCTCGGCGGCCTTGGCTTGCAGCTCCTTGGACTTCTGCTCAGCCTCTTTCTGGGCCTTGCTCTTCTTCGGCTTGGCCTTGGCCTTGGGCATGGTCTGCCAGTTGGGATCGCTGGGTGCGTGCTGCTCGCTGGAAGCGTCGAGCGCAGTGGTCTCGACGGTCACTTCCTGGTCGAGCACAAAACCGTCAACCGTGACGAAGGCGCCCTGGGCGTTGATCTTGGGAATGCCACCGGTGTTCTTGATGACGTGGGTCATCCCGAGATCCTGGAGCGCGGTGTAGAGCTTGGTGCTGGCCCCCGGGACACCGTCCAGGCAGATGTACATCCCACTGCCCTTGGCCTTCTTGATCTTGAGCTTGCCCTCTTGCAGCCCAGGATGTACCTTCAGCGCCTGCTTGAACGGCATGTTGACTTTGACCTTGGTCATCTTCTCGGCCGGGGTCATCTGCTCGACCGGCTTGAGAAGCCCTGGAGCCTCCATCGATTGCTTCCAACCCAGGATGGTTTCGTTCTGAATATCAGAGAGCGCTTTTGAATCGTGGTAGGCGTATTTATGCCCTCCGCCGCTAACTATTTCCCACGCATCCGGCGCAAGCTTGGTGTACTCGTAGGTGTTCCCCGTCTTATGCTCGGTGTTGATCACCGTGCCTACCGGGATCGCGCTGAACCCGGCGGGGCTATTCAGGTACTGAGCATAGTCGGAAATGGTCTTGTGTACTGGGCCAGCGGTCATCTTGCCCCACGCAAGATTATCAAACTCCTCCCAAGTAGCTGGGATACTTTGCGCATCCGGCACCCCGAACGTGACCACCGTTTCAGTAGCCATGTCCGTGAACACGACTTGATCAGGAATCGCTGGGTATGCAATACCCGTCTCGGAGCTTTTGGCTTCCCAGGAATTCTCCTCGACCTTGGTATGCGTCCACGTATGCCCAATCGAAGTGGTAGATACCACCGAAGTTCCAATAGGCAATTTCTTGAAAGTACCCAGATCATCCTTCGGAAAGTCCGCTACCGGTTTCATCAGCAACGGCGGAGCCCCCTTGGCGGCCTTATCTTTTTCTGGAACGACTGGCTGACCAGCAGGGGTAAACGCCGTGATAATTTCATGCTTCAGATCAACTGCCAATGAGCCCGGCGGGATCCCCGTCACCAGGTTCAGCCCTCCGGATATCGTAGCCCAGGACCCATCGGCTTGCTTCTGGTACTGGTACTCCTGGCCCATCGTGCCCTCAGTCTTGAGCACGATCCCCGGCGGCAATGCAATGAGCGCCTTGATGATGTCCTCGAATCCAGAAATGCCCGCCAACTTCGCCGAGGCCTTGATCTGGTTGACCAGCTCCACCTGATTGCCGACCGAAGGTACTTCCGGGGGCACTTCCTCGGCTGGGGTGGATTCAGTCTCTGGAGTAAACGCCGCCCCTCCAGGCTTCTTCCAACTCGTAATGACTTCGTCCTTCAACTCAGTAGCCACCACGTAGCTACTGAACGATCCCACATTGATTCCGTCTGAATACGTCTTCCAGAAATTGTCGGACTCCTTGACGTATTTATACTGGATCGCCCCACTCTTGGACTCGCTTTGGATAACCGTGTTCTTCGGCAAAAACGCGAAGTCTCCGGTTTTTATCAGCAGCTCTAGCTGGGCTTGGAGCCCCCCCTCACCGGGCTTCTCCTCTTTTTCTGGAACTTCGATCTTGGTGATCTCATTGAACGGCTGTTTCCAAGAATTGGCTACCGTCAGATCCTTGTATGTATTTCCCGATTCTAAATTGCTCCAACCCGCCGCTGTCTTGACATACACATAAGAAGGATGGGAATGCACATTCACATGAACCTTGGTGCCCAGCGGGTAGGCCTTGATCTGCTCCAGACTCGGCGGAGGCAACGGCGCTGGGAGGAAGGTTTGCTCCTCCTCCTTTTCTGGAACAGGTAGAGGCCCCAAGCCCAAGTTCCAATTGTAGAGCGCCTCGCCGTTGATCGACCCCAGCGCTTGGACATCATCGTAGTTCTGGGATTCACCCGATTCGAACGTGACCATCCACTTGTCATCGGACTCTTTGACGTAGATGGTCGTCGCGCCCCAACTCGATTTAGTCTGGACAGACGTACCCACGGGCAGCTGATAGAACGCTTCCAGGTCGGTGGGAAACTTCCCGCCCTTTGGTTCTACGGTACCAGTCGGGGCAGGTGCGGGGGCTTCTCCAGAAACTGGTACAGGAGCAGTGCCAACAGCAGGAGCAACAGCACCTCCAACACCAGGTTCACTTGTTTGAACCACCGGAGTCGCCGCTGGGCTGATGCCCCAAAACTTCCAACCTCCACCGGAGGGCACTTTGTTGGTTTTGTTTTTGGCCTTGTAGTCAGCGGCATCGGTGAATCCTTTCTGGACCACCCAGACATGATCAGACGCGGCGCTCAGCGTCTGGAAGGTCTGCGCGGTCTGCCCGGGGATCTCAACCAGCAACTGTCCATTTTGGAGAACGGTGAGCGTGACCTCCTGCTTCTTATCGTAGCCGGGTACCTTCTTCTTCACCTTGATGACCGTGCCCTTGGAGAGTGGGCCCTCGGTGAACTTGGGAGCCGATGGCGGCACCACCGCATTTTCTGGAAGTTCGACTGCTGGCGGGGGGCCGATCGGGGCCTTGCTCTTCAGCTCCAGCGCGACCGCCTGCTCATAGCCCTTCTTGGCCTCGGCGAGAGCCGCATTGTTCTTCAACCCCACGGCCTCTAGCATCACCTTCGCCGTGCTGCCGCCCCACCTCTCCACCACCTGGCCTTTTGCTGCGTCCTCCCACCAACCCCACAACTCGGGCTTGCCCTCTTTGGAGAGCTTCGCCGCCAAGATCACCGGCCCACCAAAGAAGTCGTGCTTGGCCACCGCTACCTGACCCGGGGTCATGGCTAGATCCCAGTCTGGGCTCAGCTGGTTCCCCCCAGAATTGGCCAACAGGAATTCCTTCACCTCCTGCGGCAACGCCGGATCGTACATCGAAAGCACCGCGTTCTCCGGGTGCGCCTTGGCAAGCAACTGGAACGCCGTGGCCTTCGGTTGCTCGGGCTCGATGACCTTCTGCTCTTCGAGCTGCACGGGAGTCGCCACCGCCACCGGAACAGGCTCGTCCTGCTTCCCAGAGGCCTCGGACAGCTCCTTCTCGAAGAGCTTGAGCTGGAAAACCTTCGAGCCCAGGGAGATGCCCTTGGCTTTCTTCTCGGTCGCGCTCAGCGTGAGTGGCAGACCCTGGTTGAACAGGTACAGGCTATCGCCAGCCGCGTTGAGCGAAGGAAAAGCCGCTACGCCACCATCCGGGTAAGTCACCAAAAACGTAGGCTTTTTCCCTTCCCAATGCTCCTTGACCTCCAACGAGTGGGTTTTCCCCTTGTACTCCACCGACAGCTTCAACCCCGGAGCCGGGATCCCTGGCGGCCACCAGCTCGCCGGGATGAACCCCGGGGTGTGGATGGTTACACCGGCGCCTTTCGGTCCCTTCTTGGTCAACGGCCAACCGGCCGCCGGCTTCTCCGCCGTAACCGGCACGGTCTCGACTTCTTTGAGTTTTGCCGGAGAATCTGGAATAACCGGGGCCGCCGGGGCGAGAGGGATCTCCAATTTGATCGGGAGCTTCTTCACCGCCGGAGCCGCTGGCTTCTCCCCGGGTGCTACCTCCCAGGCCACCTGGACCGTCTCGGGTTTCGGCAGCACCACTTTCTTCCCCAGCTCCTTGCTCAGGAACCCCTCAAAATCCGAGCGCAAATTCTGAAGGCGTGAGAGCATTTCCTGGAGCTGCACTTTCGGGTCCGCATGCGTCCAACCAGAGGCCGTTGACACGTAAGGAGCAACAATCAGTTGAAATTGTTCAGGAGATATCTGGTCCGCACGGTTCACCACCACGGCCACCGCCTCGATGAGGCCCTCCGGATCGATCACCCCCTCGGAAATATTTTCCCAAAACTTGTTATATATCGGGTGGCTAGGGTTAGGGGAGTAGTCCGCCTCCAGCTTGTCCTTGCCCAGGAATTTCCAGCTCTGCCCCTTGTCAATCGCCGCCAACTGGTCACCCTGGCTCAAGAAATTCCCAGCATGCGAGTCATGGTTGGAAACAAGCCAGTCAACTACCTGGTGCTTGATGATCAACTCTTTGTACTTCTTCAAGTTTTCTATCTGGGGGTCAGAGTGCTGGCTGGAACTCTCCTGCCAGGTCTTCCCTTCCAGAATCTGGATGAGCGCTCCACCCTTCCCTTTGACTTCCACGTACTTGACCGCCGGAATCAAGTCCCCCAGAAGCAGACGACCCAACCGACAAGCGGCCTCTTCAGCGCGGGCGATGGTAGGGTTGGAGGCCTTGAAAACCCACTTGTGCCCACCCTTGTCTACAAATAACAGGTTGCCGTGAGACCCCGCGAACTTCCCAGCCGGAAGCTCAGTCAACTCGGACATCGGAGGAAACGACCCGTCCCCATACTGCCCGCTGGCCATCTCCGCCGCCCACCCGGTGTGATCCTCTTCAGAGGGCTTCAGGGGCTCTCCCAGATGGGGGAGCAGCAGAGCCTTACTCACCGCCCACTTCCCCCCGCCAAGAGCCTGGGGGGCCACAGAAAACGATTCCTGGAGCAGCTGTGCGCCTTCCTTGCTCAGGTGCACGTGCTGGGCATCGACCGCGCCCTTCAGCCCCAGCTCCATCAGCCACTTCACCAAGGCCACATCTTGTTGCGCGGGAGTGTAGGTGTGTTTCGCCTGAAGGATATCGACCAGCTTCTGCGCCGCGGCGCTGCCGGCGTAGATGGGCTTGCCGGCGGATCCGTAGCCCACGATCTTGCCGTTCCGTGGACCGATGGCGATGATCGACAAACCTTGCCAAGACCCCAGATTGATGTGCACTTTCGCGGTCTTGACCATGGCCTTGATCAGCGGCTCGGGTTCCAGAAAATAGAATTTAGGAAGTGACATCATGGAGTTAGCTCCCAAGCAGTTTACCCCGATGACTAAAATACCCCTGGCTGCAACCGATCACGTGAGCCGCTGGACACGTCGTACCTAGAAACTTTACGCTCCCGGGAACACGCGTTCCAGAACAACATACCGCACCGTGCATCTCGGGTTCCAGAAAATAGAATTTAGGAAGTGACATCATGGAGTTAGCTCCCAAGCAGTTTACCCCGATGACTAAAATACCCCTGGCTGCAACCGATCACGTGAGTCGCTGGACACGTCGTACCTAGAAACTTTACGCTCCCGGGAACACGCGTTCCAGAACAACATACCGCACCGTGCATCTCGAACTCTGCAAATTCATGCTGCATGCGCGCGAGCCAACGCTGGATCGACCCGGATGTCCCAGAACAGCCCAGCCAGCTCGGGATACTCACGTTCGATCGCGAGATCACGCGTGCCCCTCTCGGCCCAGGCCTGGGCGTAACGGTGGGCGATGTCCATCCCGTAGGACGTGAGCAACCCCTCGCTGTCCTCAGTCGGCTTTTCCTGTGCCTTTTTTAGCGGCATCACGTACTTCATGGATGAACCTCCAAGCAACGCTATGCGCGATGTAATAGGTCGGCCTGCCTTCAGGGGCCTGCGAACGAATGACTGGCAGCTTCTTGGTTACGCCCTCGAAGTAGACCGAGACCTCATCGTCCTGCGGGTAGATGACATCGCCGACCCACATGATGTCGTCTTTGAGCGTGTCCCCGGTCAACACCGGCGCGTAGGTCTCATCCGGGCGCGGAATCAGCGCCAAAGCAACGTCGTTCTCTTCCATGGTATTCCCCTTTGTCAGTACTCTTCTTTGCCTAGCTCCTTCTTGAGCTTGTCGGCAGTGGTCTTGGCCTTGGCCTCTTTAGCCGCGAAGTAGTCCGCGTTAGAGTAGAGCCGCTTGACGATCTCGCCCCAATCTCCCTGGATATGCTTTTCGAACAGTTCCCCATCCCCGTCGGCCTGCATCAACGCCCGGAGCTTTTCCAGATTTTTCTCGGGCGTTCCGCCCTTCTTGCAAATAGTGCGGTAGAGGTTATCGGCCCGCTGCTCGGCAGTCAGCGGGCCGAACTCCTTGTCGAAGTGCTCGCGGCACTGGGCGTGGGTGTCGGCGTCCCCATCCCAGCCGCGAATCCGGAACTTGTAGTAGCGCAACGAGATGGAGTTGGTCTTCGGCATCTGGGCGATCGGTACCCCCAACCGTAACACGTGCGCCTGTGCGTCAGCGATGCCCAGGCCAGTCGAGTCGATGATGACCTTGCTCTGCGGATCATAATAGAGGCAGTTGCAAGTGAAGTCCCGCCGGGCCGCGTCTTTTAGCATCTCGTGATCGACACGAATGTCTGGGACCTTTTTATCGCCTTTCGCGTGAAATGGATGCTGCCACGGCTCACCGTCGGAGGTGGTCTTGGACACCATGCCGGTCATGTCGATACCCGGGCCGGTGTAAAGCGCTGACTGGGTCATCCAGTCATCGCTTCCAGAGTTGTTGGCCAGTGGCCCCATGTCTGCGGCCACCTCTTTCAGGCACTGCTTCGCAATGCTGCCGCCGGCCGTGGTCACGTAGTCGACATCCTTGAGCTGAGGCAGAATCTGATCGTCCTGGTAGTCAGTACCTGGCGCGGTGAATGCGATGAGATCGCGAATCGCCCCGCCCACCACGTAGCTCTCACGCCCGTTCTTCCAGAGCCAGTCGGAGTACTCCTTGGCCACATGCTTGCCGACCACCTTGGTTTTCTCGATCAACTCATCCAGGAGCTTCTGCTGGCGCTCAGTGGGTTTGACGAAACCGCTATCAGGCACCTGCGCCGTAGACGGCTTATAATTATCGGGTCCCTTATCAAGCGCCTCAACCTGCTTGAAGTTCTTCAAAAAAACTTCTTTCACGTCGCCCGTAGGGTTCTTGAGCTTGAAGATGGGGTTACCGTACTGATCATTCCCAGTGAACGTCGCCTCCGCGCCATCGAGCTTATCGATGTGCAAGACCACCCGTGCGCCCTTGCAGAGAAACCCCTTCGTCACCGGCGGGTTCTTCACCGTATTTCTGGAAACAACTTCTACCGTTCCTTGGCGCTCAGTCTTTTTCTGGACCACCTTGCCGAACTTCGTCGGGTCTGCCGGGTACTTGGTCTTTACGGGGGGCTTCGCGGGCGTTGGCTCGGCAACCTTGGGGGGGAAGACCGCGTAGGGGTCCGCGTTCTCCATCTTTTCGAACGTCGCTTTGGGCACCGAAAGGATGATGTACTTCCCGCCCTCCTTGATCTCCTCCGGTACCTGGAAATGGCTGCGTATCTGTTCCAGCGCGCCCTTGTGATCCGGATGGACCTTGAGCGTGATCTTGTTCACGGAATCGATCTGGTGCACCGCGACCTTCCCGCCCATGTGCTGCACCAGCCGGTGCATCCAACCATGAGTAGACGTCTCCTTGCCCTCACGGTAGTAGATGGGGTCAGGTCCATCCCAGCCGATGATCTTCCCACCACGAGGACCAGAAGCGATAACGCCCTGCATTGAAAACGATTTGCCCAAATCCATCTCTGCCTTATTTTTGGGGCGAAGCGCGACCTTGGCAGTGTTGCCGATGACGTAGCGGCGCCGCTCCTCAGTGCCCTCCCGGGCAGAAGCCTGCCCAGTCACCGCGTGGTCAGGCAGGTGAATCGGGTAGACGTTCCGCAAGGGCTCGGACACGTCGTAGATCTTCTTGTCCCGCTTCAGGCCCTCGGCGACCTCTTCTTCCTCCGTCCAATCGTGGATCAAATCGGTTGGATCGATTCCAGGGGTTTTTCCTTTTTCTGGAATGAACCGCTTCGGGGTCTCGACGCAGTAATTGGCTGAGGTACCCGGGCTCGGAGAGCGGTCTCCTGCCGGGCTGTTGGCTGCGCCGATATCCGCCGAAACCTGCCCGCTCTTGCCAAATCCTGGCAAGGGAATGACCAAGCGAATCTTGGGCGACTCCTCAGCGCTCTGCACCCGGGTCAACCCCACCCAGCGCTTGAAGGCCTCGACCTCCATCGGGTTGGTCTGGAGAAAGAACTTCTCCGGCCTGTCATAGCCCAACCCATAGGCGCGCTCGGCGTCCTCCTGGTTGGAGAAGCCCAGCATGCACTTCTGCTCGTCCCAGATGCCGGTCTCGGGATTCTGCTGCTCGATGACGTAGACCATCTCGGAGTCGGGGTCTGGGCCGATGAACACGTCGAGAGGATCATCGTCGGCGCCGGTGGTACCCAAGATCTCCCCGTAGGCGTGCAGCATCCAGGTCTTGTCGGTGCCCCCGTCGGGGGTGTGGAAGGTCCGTGAGGTGCCCTTTGGGTTCTCGATGTGGATGGGCAATCCCCAGAGATGCACCAGTTGCTCACCGCCAGATAGAGCCTTGCGCAGATCATCCTCGCGCAGGATGGCGCGGCACAGCTCGGCCTCGCTCTTGTAGACCTTCCCGCCCTTGCCCCCGGGCACCATCTCGCCTGTCTTGCTGAAGCCGTAGCCGGCCGGGACGTGGATGAGCTGGCACTGGCAGTGCGGATGAACTGTCCCTATGACCGCTTGCCACTCGGCGGTCTTCTTGCCCACGTTCGCCCCGTTAGCAAGCAACACCGAGAGCGGAAAGATGCGCGGGTTACCGTCCGGGCCGTCGTAGAGCCGTGAGCAATGCTTGCACGCGTCAGGCATCGTCCTCTTTGCGACTAACACCTTGTCCCCATGCCGCTTGAACAGGTGATCGGCCATGCCCATCTGCATGGAGTTCTGCTTCTCGGTCACCGCGATGCGATCCCAGTCGCGGGTCCAGTCTTTGCTCGCCCAGCCGAGATCGGTCTTGAGCTGCTTGACCGTCTCCCGCTGAGCGATATTCTCGGCGGTCTTGTCTTGAACTATTTTCTGGAGCTTAGCCTCCAGCGCCTGGTCGGCGTTGATCATCAACTGCCCGGTCGCCTGACTCACCTTGTTGCCCAGCCCCTTGATGTAGCCGGCGGCCTGGAGCTGCGCGAACTTCACCGCCCGCTGCTCGGGGACCGAAAGCGGGATAGGGTTCTTACGCACGTATTTCTGGAAATCTGCGAACCCCATCTTGGCCGCCGCGGTGTTCTGCAGCATCCCCAGAACCTGGCCGTAGAGGTAGGCCTGCTCGATGGAATTCAGATGATCCTCGATGAGCCCTTGTTTCTCCAGCTCCTGGAGGATCTCGGGAGGCACCGCCTCCGGGCCGATGGCCGAGACGATGAAGGCGTTGTGGTGCTTCTCCACGATCTTCACGATTTTCTGGAGCTGCTCGGGGGTCAGTAGCATGCTTCACTTCTCCTCTCACGCCTTGTCGCAGATCTCCAGCAGCTGGTTGGACGAGAACCCTTCAAGCTGTCCGCCTTCCAGAAAATCGCTCTCCTGGTATCCTCGCCGACAGAGTAGTTTCTTCACCCGCTCATAGAGCACTCCGTCTCGCTCGGCGATCGGCAGAGTGAAATCCTCAAAAGCCTTTTTCAGAAAAGAAGAAATCGGCAGGTAGCCCACCATGTCCGTCTCTGCCCCGGTCAAGATGGCTTCGGGGATACCGTCGGGGTATTTGTCGCAGGACAGGCTTCCGCGGTATCGGGCGCAGTTTCCGCACTGACTGGTTTGCATGTCTCGCTCTCCTCGTTCACTTAGCCATGCCGCAACTCATTCCATGAAACGGTATCGATCTGCATCTCGGCGAAGGCCTTGTGCACCCACCCGGGAAGCGACAGCCCACTACGACGCGCTACCGCGACCTCCGCCCAGCACTCGTGGGGATTGGTCGCGGCGTAGTCCGAGATAGACGCCATGAGCGCCTTCTTGTTGGTTTTGAGCTGGGGGACGCAGTGCTTCTTCCAGATCTCCCAGCAGGAGAGCTTCGATCCCTTTGGGTAGAGGTGCCGTAGCGCAAACCCCTCGACGTGCCCGCACTCGTGCCGGATGGTCGAGATGAGCCCTTGCCCAACCGTGAAGTGGTTATCGAGCTTGGTTGCTTTCGCGTAATCCTCATTATAGAAACTCGACCGCACCACCATGACCGAGCGCTTGTAGGGTTTCTGATCATAGGGATGAGCAATCGCAATCGAATCCCCTTTCAGTGGGCTTTCGTTGCGCAAGTCCATCGGGTGGTTTCCAGAAATCGCGATCTGGTTCTCCTCGGGATGCTTCTTTGCCCAGGTCTGGAGCTGAGTAGCAGTGCCGATGAACCGAAGGTGCTTGACCACGTCGGGGTGTTGCTCGCTCAGCGCCTTGTTTACCGCGTTCGCCGTAGCCACGTCTGGATAGCTGACAGACAGATGTGGAGCGCGCTCAGCCACCCAAGCATGAGCAGCTGCCAACGACTCGACCGCGCCGACGAAATGGCCGAGAGTCGTGTAACCTGGGTGACCAACTCCAGCGGGGAATTCCGGTACTGCTGGCGCTTGGGGGGATGCCACTGGTCCCTCCTGACCTTCCTTCTTTGCCGGCTGTTCACCGTGGGCCTCCTTCAGCTTGGGCTGAAAAGTCTTTGGCAGCATCATCAAGAGGTACTTGCCACCAGGGATGATCGGGGACTCGATGCCCTGACTCGCCTTGAACTGGGCGAGGGCCTTGGCCTGCCCGTGGGGGATCTTCACCACCACCAGACCCGGGTTCGACTTGTGCGGCACTACCTTCCCGCCCAACTGCTGCGCCCAGTTCGAGAGCATTCCAGAAATTGGAGTAGGGCTCCAATGCTGGGTATGCTGTGGGTCCGCCCAGAGACCGCCTTGCGGGCCGACGAAGGGTCCGGACTTCTGCAGCTTCAGAGGCGCGTAGGGTGGGGTTTTGTCCTCGCGCAACCGCCGCTCCTCCCAGTACTTCTCGGGGTTCTTCTGCGCCTCGTCAAACCCCTGGCCGAACAGTTCGCGGATCCGCTTCTCATCGTCAGGGTCGACCTTCAGATCCACCCCAGGCCTGGCCAGTTCGTCGCTCATGCGCCACCCCAAATTCTGGAACCGGCCGTAGCGCCGGACACGATATGCGGCGACAACTCAGCCGCCTTGCTCTGGATGTACTGCATGGCCTGGCCGTAGAGGGCGTCGGCGTCGACCGAAAGCGCCTCCGGGGGCATCTGGTCCAGGAATTGCACCGGGTCGCCCTTCTTGGCTTTCGCGAACACAAACGTCGCCTTGTCCTTGTTTTTGCCGTGGAAGGCGGAGAAGTTCTTCGCCCCGTGGGCGTAGCTGTCGGCAAACACCCGGGCGTCTACCATCCGCCCAATGCTCTTCGCCCGCTCCACCGCCCCGGGCCAAGTGGCTCCCGGGTCCGCAGACACGAACAGAAAAACCGGTTTGATTCCACGCTTTTCGCACTCCTCCATCAACCAGGGATTCTCGGTCCCGTTCTGCTCTCCAGCTGCGTCCCAAGTAGCAGCCACACTCTGGGCCAGCTCGGGGCGCGCACCCAGCGCCGAGCCCTTCCCGCCGGCCACCCCACCGCTGGTGACCAGGATCTTCCGCTCGCTCTCAGGCATCTTGGCGACCTCGTCCAGCCGCTTGATGAAGGCGCGCTTGACCACCGCGTTGGCCGTCTGGTGCAAGGCGGTGTTGTAGAGCGCCCGGGCCTGGGCGCGTTCAGGGTGGATAGGCTTGCCCTTCTCATCGGGAGGAAGATCGGGCCGGGTCCACTCGGGCATCATGCTCTTGGCCGCGTCGGTCTCGAAGATGAAGTTGTTCTGCTTGGCCACGTCGTAAAAAGCAGCGGCCATCCCGTCGGCGTCCGCTTCGAAGGCGTCGGCGAACCTACCCTCCACCGCCCGCTCGTCTGCGGTCAGGTTAGGGAGCCGGGGGATGGGAGGCGGCGGGGCCACGATATTTCCAGGCATGCCCACCCGGGCCGCGTCGGCAACCCCATCACCATCGGTGTCTGCCGTCGGATCGACTTGGTAGGCCCGCGGGTCTCCGCCAGCGGGCGGGGTGACCTCCGCCGCCGGGGTTGGAGCGCTCACCTGCGGTGAGGGTTGAGGGGCCTGCGCCGGGGGAGTCGGAGCAGGCTGTGCGGCAGCTCCTCCCGTGCCTGCCCCCTCTTCCTGCCAGGGGATAGTGTGCTCGGGGTCCGCCCACTTCCCGCCCCGGGGGCCGATAAACATCCCGCCCTTGAACAGATTGAGTTGCCCAGGATCATCCAATTCCAGAAAAGCGTCCAACGACTTCCCGAACAAGAGATCCTTCACCTTCTGCTTGGCCACCATGATGAGGTGGTACTGCCCGCCCTCGAAGCTCGCCTCGGTGATGCCGTAGGCTTTGAGTTTGGCCAGCGCCTCGCTCTCGTGCTTCGGGACCTTGATCATGACCTTGGTAGGGTCAGCCTTGTGCTCTCGAATCTTCACCCCGTGCTTCTGAATAAATCCAGAAAAACCCTGGGCCGGCGCAGCACCATGCTCAGGCGCAAGCGTTGGGACCGATACCGACCCAGGGACAACGATCGGAGCCTGAACTGCTGGCGGCTTCACTGTTTCTGGAACAGGCGGGACCGCCTGCCAGGGAACCTCCACCACCGTCGCCGAACCGGGCAACACCTCGGTGCCAGCCGTTTGCGGCTCGGGCAGCGGAGGGGCCAGCTCGGGGTGAGCCATGTCAGCCAAGGCCGGGACCTGGGGGGCAACTTCCTCCTCCGCCCCGTCGCTCCCCTTGGGCCCGGCGACCTTCCCATGGATCTGAGCGATCAGCTCCTCGATGGAGATCGAACTGCTCAACCAGGTCATCTCCGCGGCAGTGAGCTGCTTACCCTGGTTCAGCTTCTGGCCCAGCTCGTACTTGCGGCGCAAGATATCGTTCACGTTCTCATCGAAGACGTTGCCTTCGGCGGTCATCCAGTAGACGTTGACCGCATTCTTCTGCCCGATGCGATGCGCGCGATCTTCCGCCTGCCTGACATCGGCCGCCGTCCAGGGCAGATCGTTGAACACCACCTTGTCGGCCGCGGTCAACGTCGCCCCAACTGCCATGGATTGCCGGGTAGTGACAAAGACGCGCTTCTCGCTTATGAAGTTGCCAGCCGCGTCTTTTTTCTGGAACTCTTTTTTGTTCGCCTCGCGCTCATCGTCCGATAGTTGTCCGTGGTTGAGTATCGCCAGCGCGCCGAACTTCTCGTGCAGTGTCTTGGCCGCTTCCACCGAATCAGTGAACACGATCACCTTGGAGTCAGACGTGTCCAGGATCTCTTGCACCATGGAGATCGTGACCGGGGTCTTGCCCTTGGCGATTTCCGCCTTGAGCTTACTGATCGCCCCTACCGTATTCTGCGCCCCCATATCGGGCAGCCCAGGAACCGGGTGCTTGACGATCGAAGTGGTCTTTTCTGGAAGGTCTTTGAGCACCGCGGTCTTCTGCCGGGCGATGTAGACATCGTGCATGTCCATCCAAAGTCCACCGATGGGTGCGGTCTTGATCGCGTTCTTGGTGAACTTGCCCGGCGCTACCATTTCCAACTGCGTGTACAACTCCTCCTTCTTGTTCTTCACCGCCGTTCCAGAAAGCAGGATATGGTGCTTCATCCCCGCGCCGATTTTCTGGATATTCTGGGTGGCCTGGGCCTTGGGATTTTTCATGCGGTGCGACTCATCGATCACGATGGTATCGAACCCAGCCGCGGCGATGGTCTCCTCGAACTTGGCCACAGACTCGTAGTTGACCGCCGCGATGTTGATTCCAGAAAGGTCAGGGACCTTCCCCTTCTTCAAATCCGCAGCGATCAGTTCCACCCCGTGGAAATAGCCAGGGAAGAACTTCTCGGCCTCCTCCAGCCAGTTCCGCCGCACGACTTTTGGGCAAACAACGAGCACCCGCTTATTGTTCTTAGCCGCCCAGGCAAGTGTCTGGATCGTTTTCCCTAGGCCCATTTCGTCGCCGATGAGCGCATTGCCGTTGGCCTTATCCAGAAAACGTACGCACTCGTTCTGGAAGCTCATGAGCTTCAGGTCAGGCCCGATCTTGGCCTGCACCTCGGGGATAGGCTTCTGCAGCTCGGCGATCTCCTGGTCGCGCTTGATCCGCGCTTCCTTCACCCCGTGGGTCATGATCTGCCACTTGGGGAAGAGCACGGTGAGCTTACCTATTGCCTCTTCAGTCAGCTCCAGGTCAAAGGTCTCCCGGGCGTGAGTGACCGGGTTGTACTTGGTGATTCCAGAAATTTGTCCGCCCTTGTTGGCGAAGAGATTATTGAAGGCTGGGGCATAGGGCGCGTAGAACTCGAAGATCCCGTCAGGGCGCTGGCGCACCACGATCACGTCCGTAACCTGGTGGGCGTTGATGCCCTTGATGTACTCCTCGACCTTGTCCGTGGTAAGCGCCTCGCCCCCAGCAGTTCCAGAAACTTTGGGTGGAGCACCAATGGGGTCGGCGACCTCGATGCCGAACTTGGCCATGTCCTGCTTGTAGGCGGAGAAGTCGAAGCTGGCGAGCTTGAGCTTGCTGATCGCGAAGGCCTTCTTGTTACCGTCGTAGATCCCGCCGTACTTTTTCTGGACCTCGCAGTACTCCTTAAAGCTGTTCTTCAAGAACCCATTGAGCGGCAGGTAGAGCGAACCAAAGGTACTGTGGTACTGGGGCTGGATGGTGAAACCAGAAGTCTTAGCCTGCTCAACCAGGTGTAGCCCAGCTTGGAAAAAAGCCTCGGGCCCGAAATGCGAGACAACCTGCCCCTTGTACTTCTTGAGCATCTTACGCATTCCAGAAATGTTCCCGCGCACCGAGTGCCAGTAGCCAAAGTCATAGTGGTTTAGCCCGGTGTCGTCTATGACGTTGTGCATCCCATCCTGCAAGCCGTAAAGCAGATCACCGAACGAAATGA
>Ga0315293_10000858_pt1 | contig 28924 bp, 28 predicted proteins | sample YL17G13_20_MG_FD_203071 | JGI IMG/M metagenome (GOLD analysis project Ga0315293, IMG submission 203071) | Sediment microbial communities from Yellowstone Lake, YNP, Wyoming, USA - YL17G13_20 | ecosystem: Environmental > Aquatic > Freshwater > Lake > Sediment | place: USA: Wyoming | collected... | reverse complement strand
TCGCGCCCGTGTGGAGCGAGGTGCGCGCCTGCACTCGCGCCATCCTCCGCTCGGCCTCCATCGCCGACGCCGCGGCACGGGCCAGCGAGACCCCCATGTATTACATCTGACAGGAGACGAGACGACATGAGCGACACCGAGACGACACCGGCTGCGCAGGGCTTCGAGACCCTCGCCCTGCACGCGGGCCAGGAATCCGACCCGACGACCAACGCGCGCGCCGTGCCTATCTACCAGACCACGGCGTATACGTTCGACAGCGCCGACCACGCCGCCGACCTCTTCGGACTGCGGGAGTTCGGCAACATCTACACGCGCATCATGAACCCGACCAACGACGTGTTCGAGAAGCGCGTCGCGGCGCTCGAGGGCGGCGTCGGCGCGCTCGCCTTCAGCTCGGGCTCGTCGGCCGTCACCTTCAGCATCCTCAACATCGCCGGGGCGGGTGACCACGTCGTCAGCGCCAACAGCCTGTACGGAGGTACGTACAACCTGTTCGTGCACACGCTGCCGCGTTTCGGGCTCGAGATCGACCTCGTCGATCCGCTCGACCCCGAGAGCTTCCGCCGCGCCATCAAGCCCAACACGAAGCTGCTCTACGCCGAGACCGTCGGCAACCCCAAACTCGACACGCTCGACATCGATGCGGTCGCGGCCATCGCCCACGAGGCGGGCATCCCCCTGATCGTCGACAACACGATGGCCACCCCCTACCTCGTCAAGCCCATCGCTCACGGCGCCGACATCGTGGTGCACTCCGCGACCAAGTTCATCGGCGGGCACGGCACGTCCATCGGCGGCGTGGTCGTCGACGCGGGCCGCTTCGACTGGGCGCAGAACGACAAGTTCCCCGGCCTTGTGGAGCCCGACGCCAGTTACCACGGGCTCAAGTTCCACGAGGCGCTCGGGCCGCTCACCTACATCGTGAAGCTGCGCGTGAGCCTCCTGCGCGACATCGGTGCGGCCTTGTCACCGTTCAACGCCTTCCTCTTCCTGCAGGGCCTCGAGACGCTGCCGCTGCGCATGGAGCGTCACAGCACGAACGCCTACGGCGTCGCCAGGTACCTCGAGGAGCACCCAAGGGTGAACTGGGTGAGCTACCCGGGGCTGCCGTGTCACGACACCCACGAGCTCGCGAAGAAGTACCACTACCGCGGTCTCTACGGCGCGATGATCGGCTTCGGCATCCAGGGCGGCCGTGAGGCCGGGCGCCGCTTCGTGGAGAGCACGCGGCTGCTCTCGCACGTGGCCAACATCGGCGACGCCAAGTCGCTGGTCATCCATCCGGCCACCACGACGCACTCGCAGCTCACCGCGGAGGAGCAGCTCGAGACGGGCGTCAGCGACGATTTCGTGCGCCTCTCGATCGGTATCGAGTCGGCCGAGGATATCGTCGCCGACATCGAGCAGGCGCTGGCCAAGGCCTGACCGGGCAGGGGGCGGCCGTCGGGCAGCGGCGCCGCACCTTCGACCAGCGCGGGTGAACGCGTAGAATGGGCGGCGGGCGGCCGCTGAGCCACCCGCCGCCCACGCGCCCCGGGGTCGTGATGACAGCAGCGAAGCACACAGAGCGCAAGGAGATCGGCGACGTAGCCATGGGCCTCGGCGCCGACGCCGGCTCGGCCGGCATCGTGCGCACGAAGCACGTGACCTTCGACCAGCCGGGCCAGGAGCTCGCCCTCGAGGGCGGCGGTACGCTGGCGCCGTTCACCGTCGCCTACGAGACGTACGGCAAGCTCAGCGAGCGCAGGGACAACGCCATCCTCGTGACCCACGCCCTCTCGGGCGACGCGCACGTGGCGGGGCGTCACAGCGCCAACGACCGGCGCCCCGGCTGGTGGGACATGATGATCGGGCCCGGCAAGGGGCTCGACACCGACAAGTACTTCGTCATCAGCTCCAACGTGATCGGCGGCTGCAACGGCTCTACCGGGCCGGCCTCGGTGGACCCCGCCACGGGCCGGCCGTACGGCACCGACTTCCCCATCATCACGATCGCCGACATGGTCAACGCCCAGGCGATGCTCCTCGACCACCTCGGCATCGAGAAGCTGCTCGCCGCCGTGGGGGGTTCGATGGGCGGCATGCAGGTGCTCGAGTGGGCCGTCTCGCATCCCGAGCGCGTCCACCTCTGCGTGCCGCTCGCCACCGCCGCCCGCCAGCCCACGCAGGCGATCGCCTTCAACGAGGTCGGCCGCCAGGCGATCATGGCCGACCCCGACTGGCGCGGCGGCCACTACTACGGCGGCCAGCCGCCGGCGAAGGGCCTCAGCGTGGCGCGCATGGTCGGCCACATCACCTATCTTAGCGACGAGGCCATGCAGGAGAAGTTCGGGCGCCGCCTGCGCGACATCCACGACTACTCGTTCACCTTCTCGCCCGATTTCGAGGTGGAGAGTTATCTGCGGCACCAGGGGCTCTCGTTCACCAACCGCTTCGACGCCAACACGTATCTCTACATCACGCGTGCCCTCGACTACTTCGACCTCACGCGCCTGCACGGGAGCCTCGTGCAGGCCTTCCGCGACGTGACGGCACGCTTCCTCGTGCTGGCGTTCAGCAGCGACTGGCTGCACCCGCCCTACCAGCTCAAGGAGATCGTCAGCGCCCTGCGCGCCTCCCACAAGCACGTGAGCTACTACGAGGTCGAGAGCCACTACGGCCACGACGCGTTCCTGCTGGAACGCGAGAAGATGGAAGGCATCATCGGCGCGTTCCTGGCGAGCGGCGCTCGCACGTTCGCACTGCCCGGCTGACACGGACGCGGCGGTAGGATAGAGGCCATGCGGCGCATCGACTACAAGCTCATCGAGGACCTGGTGCCTCACGGCTCCACGGTCCTCGACCTCGCCTGCGGCGACGGGGAGTTGCTCAGCCAGCTCATCCGCGACAAGGGCGTGCGCGGCAGCGGCGTCGACGTGTCTCAGGAGGCCGTCGAGGCCTGCGTGAGAAAGGGGCTCTCCGTCTTCCACGGCGACCTCGACGCGGGCCTCGCCGATTTCGCCGACGGCTCGCACGACGTCGTCATCCTCAGCATGAGCCTGCAGCAGCTGCGCCGCCCGAGGATGATCGTTCGTGAGATGGTGCGCGTCGGCCGGCAGGCCATCGTCAGCTTTCCCAACTTCGCGCACTGGACGCCGCGTCTGCAGCTCTTCCTCGGCGGCCGCATGCCGGTGTCGCGCGACCTTCCGTACCAGTGGTGGGACACGCCCAACATCCACCTCTGCACCATCAAGGACTTTCGCACGCTCTGCCTCGAGGAAGGCCTGTGCATCGAGCACGAGCTCTACCTCAGCGGCGTGGACAGGCAGCCGCCGCAGCGCGCCGTGCTTCCCAACCTCATGGCGCGCCTCGCGATCTTCGCGGTGACGCGCTGCTAGACGGCGCCGCGCTTTCCGCTCCCGCGCGGAGCGGGTACACTAGCGGTACGCTCTGCGCCTCAGAGACCGGCGTGAGCGGCACAAGGAGCGCCCCCCGTCACCACCGAGCGCCGGCGGGGTGCACTTCAAGACAAAAAGGAGAAACAAGTGCCCCAGGGTAAAGTGAAGTGGTTCTCATCGGAGAAGGCTTTCGGCTTCATCGAGCAGGACAACGACAACGACATCTTCGTGCACGTCACCGGCCTCGCCGACGGCGTCACCGCGATCGACAAGGACATGCTCGTTGAGTACGAGGTCGAGCAGGGCCGCAAGGGCCCGCAGGCCGTCAACGTGAAGCCCGCCGCCGCCGCCCCGGCTGTCGAGGTCGTGGAAGAGGTCATTGTCGACGACGAGGGCGACGTCGAAGTGATCGAGATCGCCGACGACGGAGAGGGCAACGTCGTGATGGTCGACGCGATCGCCGACGCCGAGGGCAACGTCGATGTGGTCGAGATCGTGGAAGACGCCGAGGGCGACGTCGAGATCACCGAGATCGTGGAAGACGCCGAGGGCAACGTCGAGATCACCGAGATCGACGAAGAGGCCGACGCCGACTGACCAATGTGTTTCTGACAGGGCCGGCCATCGGGGCAGTGCTCGGAGCCCGATGGCCGGCCCTTCGTTTTCCCGGCATCGGGTACCATCCTGATGGCACACTCCGCGGGAGGCGACCATGATCGAGAACATCCACTGGCTTGGCCACGACTCTTTTCGCCTCGACGGTTCCAGCACGGTCTACATCGATCCCTGGAAGCTCTCCGCCGACGCTCCTCCGGCCGACCTCGTCCTCGTCACGCACGACCACTTCGACCACTTCAGCCCGGACGATATCGCCCGCCTGTCCACGCCGCGGACGACGCTCATCGGGCCGGCCTCAGTCACCGCCCAGGTCGACGGGGTCGCGGCGGTCACGCTCAGCGCCGGCGGGACGGTGACGGTCGGCGGTGTCACTGTGACCGCGGTCGCCGCCTACAACCTCGATAAGTTCCGCCAGCCCGGCGAGGTGTTCCACCCGCGAGCCGCCGGCGGCCTGGGTTACATCGTGGAGCTCGACGGCCGCCGTATCTACCACGCCGGCGACACCGACGCGATCCCCGAGATGCGCGACGTGCGCTGCGACGTGGCGCTGCTGCCGGTGAGCGGCACCTACGTCATGACGGCCGCGGAGGCCGCGGAGGCCTGCCGGATGATCTCCGCGGCCGCCGCGGTGCCCATGCACTTCGGCGACATCGTCGGGACGGTCGCCGACGCGGCCCGCTTCGAGGGCCTCTGCGGGATCCCCGTCACAGTGTTGCCGCTCGAACAGGGCTGAATGGGAGCGAGGAGGGCGCGATGAAAGTCGTGCGTGCCAACGTGTTCACTCTCGCCGAGGGCTCCATGTCGAGGCACGTGCACCGCAAGCAGGAGGAGGTCTACCTCGTGCTCGACGGCACGGCCATGATCGACGTCGACCAAGAGCAGTTCAAGGTGGGGGAGCGGGAGGCCCTGGCGGTTCCCGCGCGTGCCGGGCACCGGGTGGCCGACGTCGGGTAGGGGCCGCTCACCTTTTTCGTGGCGGCCGCGCCGGCAGTCGCCGCCGCCGTAGTCGCCGGCCAAGACGCTACTCGTCCGCCCACTCGAGGACCACGGCCTCCTCCGGGCAGGCCTCCTCGGCGCGCGCCACGGCCGCCCACAACGTCTCGTGCGGCTCGGGCTCGAGGACCTCCGGCAGTCCGTCGTCACGCATGAAGAAGACCTCCGGGCACACCTGCTCGCAGGCGCCCACGCCGGTGCAGCGCTCGTAGTCGACGCTTACTTTGAGCTTGCGGGCCATGCGCGCAGTCTACACCGGACGTCGTTTCGTCCGCCCCTCTTCCGGCAATGACCGGCAGGAGAATGCACCGCGGCGGCGCTTCGCAGGCCGCCGCCCCACGAGAGGAGGGACTCGTGCTGAAGGAAGGCGACAAGTCACCAACGGTCACCGGCACCTCGTACGACGGCGCCACGTTCGATCTGGGGGCGCCCGGCAGGCGCACCGTCCTGTGGTTCTACCCGAAAGCCAACACCGGTGGCTGAACGACAGAAGCCGTTGAGTTCAACGGCCTGCTCGACGAGTTCGGCACGCTGGACGTCCAGGTCGTCGGCGCCAGCATCGACTCGGCGACTGCCAATCGGAAGTGGGCCGCGAAGTACGACTTGAAGATGCCGCTGATCGGCGACGTGGGCGAGCATGAGGTGGCCGTCGCGTTCGGCGTGGCGCGGCCGATGGTCGGCGTGGCCAAACGCACTACGTGGCTCATCGACCCCGACGGCACGATCCGCAAGATCTACCCGAAGGTGACGCCCAAGGGCCACGCCGCCGAGGTGCTGGCCGCGGCGAAGGAGCTCTGGGGCTGAGGACTACGCTTCGTCGTCGGCCGCCTCGCGGGGGCCGAAGTACGCCGGCGCGTCGATCATGAAGATGCGGCTGGACCAGCTCTCGCCGGCGGCCGTGGCCTTCTCGGCGTCGTCGACGGCGCCGATGCGCGCCGTCATGTCGTCGCAGTAGTGCACGATGATGGCCTCGCGCGTCTGCGGCACCACGGGGCTGCCCTTCTCGCGCATGCCGTGGTGGGAGACGATGATGTGCAGCAAGCGCTTGGCGAGCTCGGCGGGAAAGCCGGGGACCGCGGCCATGAGCTCGCGGACCATGTCGTGGCCGATGACGATCTCGCCGTGCAACCTGCCGACGTCGGTCATGAGCGGCGCGATGCCGTCGCTGGTGTAGGCCTGCGTCTTGCCGAGGTCGTGCAGCAGCGCTCCGGCGACGACAAGGTCGCGGTCGACGGAGTCGAACCGCGACGCCACCCCGGCGGCCGCCTCGGTGACGATCAGCGAGTGCTCGAGCAGCCCGTGCCGGTAAGCGTGGTGGTTGCGGACCGCCGCCGGCGCGACGGCGAAGGTGGCGCCGGGCTCCTGCGAGCCGTCGAAGGTGCGCTCGAGGAGCGCGCGCAGGTGCGGCTCGTCGACCGAGTCGATGAGCGCGTGCAGGCGTTCGCCCAGCTCGGCGGTGCCGACAGGCGACACCGGCACGAGATCGACAGCGTCGTACTCGTCGGGCTCGGCGAGCCTCAGGCGGCGCACCTGGATCTGGGGTCCGTACTGCGGGTGGACGCTGTAGGTGCCGCCGGCCACGACCACGTCTCCGGCCGAAACGCCGAGCGCCTCTTCTGACGGGTCGAAGTGGATGCACGAGACCTCGCCGGTCGCGTCGCGCAGCTTGAGGCGCAGGTAGGTCTTGCCGTTGCGGTCGGTGGCCGTGGTCTTCTCGGAGCAGGTGAAGTAGGTGTCGACCGCTTGGCCGTTCTCCAGCTCGGCGATGGGGGTACGGGGCATCGCGGCCGCGAGGCCGCTGAGTTCGGTGATCATGTGCTCTCCTTGGTCCCGCCTAGGCTACCAGACGGCCCGGACGGGCGACGAGGGAGCGGTGCGTTGACGTTAGCGTCAGCCGGTCAGGTGCGAGTGCGCATGCATCTGCGAGCGCGCTTCGGCGATGAGCTCGGCGCCGGCGGGTCCTTAGGCGCCGGTCTTCTGCTTCCGCGACGCCGGCTTCTTCGCCGCCGGCTTCTTCGGAACGGCGGGCTTCGTGACCGCGGGCTTCTTGGGCGCCGGCTTCTTGGCGGCGGGCTTCTTCGCCGCGCTCGTGGCGGCCGGCGGCTCCTCGGCGACCGGGGCTGCAGCTGTCTGCTCCGTCATCTCCGTCTCAGCGTTATCCGGGGCGGCCGCGGGCGCGTCGTCGGCCGGCGTGGCCGCCGCCGCGTCTTCCGTCTCCGGCGCGCGGCCGCGCAGCGCCTCGATCTCCGTTTCCTTGTCCTTCAGGGCCTGCCGGGCGTCGTGCAGACGCGCGGTCGCCGCCTCGAGGTCGGGATGGGCGATCGCGCCGCTCTCGATCAGCGAGAAGGCGCTATGGCCCAGCTCGCGCTCGGCCTTGCGGATCTCGTTCTGCAGCACCACGGTGCGGGCCTGCGCGGCGGTGACCTTGCCGGCTCGTTCGGCGTCTGCGGCCAGAGCGTTGGCCTTCTGCTTGACCGTGTCGAAGAGCCCCATCTCGGCCTCCTTCTGACGCGTCCGGTCAGACCCGGGCGCTGCTTCCCTCAGTCTGCCTGCTGCACGGCCGCCCGTCCAGTGTCGGGACCCCTCAGGAGCGTCACTACGAGCAGGCTGCCGGCGATGACGATCGCGACCTGGAAGGGCAGGGCGAACGACGTCCGGTAGAACAGGCCCCCGAGCGTCGCGCCGCACACCATGGGCACGCCGGTCAGAGTGTCGAAGATCGCGTATCCCCACGGCAGCGGCATGTGCCCGAACGAGTCGGGGAGGATCATGGTCGGCACGTAGCGGAACGTGTCGAAGGCCCCGCAACAGACCATCGCCAGCGCCCACGTGCCGGGATTCGCGCCCACGAGAAGCACGAGAGAGCCTGTCGCCATCAGGCTCAGCACGCTGGCGGCGCCGGCTCTCGGACCCCAGCGATCGGTGAGGCGGCCCATCACCTGGATAGTGACCACGGTGCCCAGGGCGAAGATCGACGAGTACACGCCGAGGGCTGCGTATCCCTGTCCGTGCACCTGCGCAAGATAGGGGTTGATGAAGGGCTGGGCGACATACACCGCGCCGAACCCGACGAAGAAGAACGCCACATGGCCCCGGAAAGCGCGATTCGACCGGAGGTCGGCGATGCGCCAGGCTCCCGTCGGCGGGTGGTGTGGTGTGTCGCGCAGAAAGCACACTATCGTGGCCGACGCCGCGAAGACGAACGCACTGATGAGAAAGACCGTGCGCATGCCGGCGCGGTCGGCGATCCAGCCGCCCACCAGCGGCGCCGCGACCAGCCCGAGAGCGTAGGAGCCGAAGACGAACGCCATGCTGGCGCCGACGCTCGAGGGCTCGGACTTGAGGTAGATGTAGGCCTTGAACGCGGGGTTGTTGGCGAACGTGAGCCCAAACAGGATGAGGCCGGGGATGAGCCACTGCCAGGTCGGCGCCAGGTAGAAGGTCAGCGACATGGGCACCAGGAGCCACCACACGGCGACCAGCACGCGCTTGAGACGGAAGCGGGTGGCCGCCCAGGCGCCCGGGAGGTTGACGACCATGATCGTCGCCACCATGAGGGCGTTGAGCGCCCCGATCGCGAAGCGCGAGGCGCCGAGCTGCAGCGCGTACACGAACAGCAGCTGCATGTACAGGCCGAGTCCGGTCGCGTACAGGACGTTGGCCAGAGAGAGCAGCTTGAGGTCGCGGTCGAGGTGGCGCACGCGGTCTCCGGATCGGGGGCGGGCGGGCTGATTCTAGCGGTCGTGAGCGCACCGCCCTACCGCGACCGCGGGGCGGCCGAGACTGAACAGGCGGGTCCGCAGGGCCCCGCCGCTGGTTGAGAACGAGGCCCGCATCCGTCAGGCTATGTGACGCATCTGTAAGGTGTTGGAGGCGGCGTGCGTCTCCGCTGACGCGAAGAGGTGGGCACGGTGCAACTCGGCGGCATGGCTCTGCGGGACGGCGTTCTGTTGCAGAGCGAGCGGTTCTGGGCGGCCGCCGTGCGCAGCCCGGGCGGCGGCGTCAAGGTGACGTCCGGCGAGAAACCGCGCATCCCGGCGCGCGACAGCTTGCAGCGCGTACCGCTGCTGCGCGGTCTGCTGCGGCTTGGCGAGTCCCTCGCCGTTCTGCCCGCCGTCCGCCGGTCTACCGGCGGCCCCGTGCTCCCGCAGGAAGACCCGCGGCTGCTCGCGGCCACGGCGGCGAGCGCCGTCGCGACGCTCGCCCTGCGCAGCTCGCGCCGCGGCTCGCCGCTCCTCAAGGAACTGGCCGCGGCCGGCGTCTCGCTGGCTCCCATCCTGCTACTGCTGCGCGACTCGCGTCTGGCGCGCTACCACGGGGCCGAGCATAAGAGCGTCGCGGGCTACGAGAGCGGCCTCGACCCGGCGGCGGCGGACAAGGAGCACGCGCGCTGCGGTTCCAACCTCATCGCGCCGCTGGTCGTCACCAGCGTCGCCAGCAATCTCGTGTTGCGCGCCGCCGGCAAGGAGCGCCAGCCGCTGGCCACGTTCGTCGCCGGGCTCGTGAGCATCGGCACGGCCATGGAGCTGTTCTCGTGGATGGCGCGCCACCAGGATCACCCGTTGTCGCGCACGCTGAGGCGTCCCGGCATCGAGATGCAGCGGCTGTTCACGACGAGCGAGCCCACGGCAGAGCAGCTGGACGTGGCAGATCTCGCGCTTCACGAGCTGCTGAGGCTCGAAGAAGCTGTGCCGGCGACTGCCGGCGCCTGACGTTCCGGCGTCGGCTAGCGGGAGTTTCCGGGCTAACGGGTTGTTGAGTTGCGAAAGTGCTGGTGTTTCGCGGTTTTCGGGGTGCCTGGTTGTATTACCCATTGTAGTACCCCCCTCAGCGCCTGGGTGCGTAGGCGCTGAGGTGGAAGAGGTCGTAGAGGCGTTTCTGGGTGGCGTCGGTGTCGGTGAGGATGCGCTGCGCGCGGGGTCGGCCTTTGTTGCCGGTGGGGTAGAGCAGGACGGTCTCTTCGATGCCGGCGAGGGCTGAGAGCAGCTCGCGGACGCTGAGCTCGAGGCCGGCGTGGTGGGCCTCGCGGCGCATCAGGTGGGCGACGGCCAGGGCGAGCACGCAGGTGAAGACGTGGACGCGGATCTTGCCGTCCGTCCAGTGGAACATGGGAGAGAAGCCGACGACGTGGGGGTCCTTGAGCTGACGGAAGCCGGACTCGACGTCGTTCTGGGAGCGGTAGCCGGCCACGACCTCAGCGACGCTCCACTCGTCCTGGTCGGTGACCAGCAGGCGTTTGCCGAAGATCTCATCCTCAAGGTCGCGGCGCGCGGCCGGGTCGATCCGCCAGGTGAGCCGCATCTCGGCTGGCGTCGCGCCGCTCAGATGAGCGCGCAGGACGCGCGTGACCCAGCGCGCTGAGGTGATCCGCGTGACCTCGGCGAGCACGGCGGCGCGGCCCCGGCGGGCCCTACCGCGGGCCAAGGTCGCGGCCAGCTCGGCCAGTGCCCGCGTGGCCTTGGCCAGGGTCTGCTCGAAGCCGCGGCACTGGGCGGCGTGCAGGGTGAGTGAGTGGGTGACGATGACCCGCCGCTCGCTGCCGAAGACGGCGGCGCGGGCGTCGTGGGCGCTGAGTCCGGGGAAGCGCTCGGGGTCGACCGGGTGGAACCTGCCGACCGGCAGGCCGAGCAGGCGCGGGAAGTCAGCAGGCGGCAGCGAGCCCACGTAGTGCAGCCCGCCGCCGCGCAGGTGGGCGAAGTTCGCGGCGCTGTTCTGACCGGCGTCGAAGACCACCGTCGGCGCCTCCCAGGGGCCATCCGCTGCGGCCCCGTCGCTGGGGCTGGTGAACAAGCTGCGGTAGCGGGAGGTGAGCTCATCGACGACGTCGGCGAACTGGGTGACGTCGGGGCGGCTGCCGGGGTAGGTGTGGCTGCTCACCGGGATGGCGCCGTCGCGGGTCACCACGAGAGCCAGCCCCACGAGGCGCAGGTCGTGACGTTTCTGCTTCGCGTGACCGCGCTGCGCGAGGGGGGCGCGCTCGTTGGCGCCGTCGATGAAGGTCGCGAAGTTCGTCATGTCGAGGGCCAGACCGGAGAGATCGAGGCCGAACTCGCTGACCATCGCCGTACTGATCGCCCGTTCAGCGGCCGCGAGCCTGGCGCTGTCGAGGGCGTCGATCGCATCCCAGAAGCGGCGATGATCCGTCGCCGTCGGCGGCAGCTTCGTGAAGCGCGGCCCGGCGGTGCTCGCCCACCAGTCGGCGAAGGCCAGCTTCGAGCACGGCGCCACGATGCGGTTCATGGTGGCCAGCGCCACGTAGGTGCCCACCGAAGCGGCCGCATCCCTACGCCGCGGCCCACAGACCTCATCGAGCGCCTCCACGACTTTCAATCGCTCCAGCATCCCCCACACCGCGGCGAGGTCACCGAACTTCTTGTGCTGGGTGCGCTCCGGGCTGCCCGCCGGCGCCGCGGAGAGGCGGGCCATCACCTCCGCGGCGCTACCCAGGTACTGCTGGCTGACGATGCGCGGCTGGCCGTCCACGCGGGCGGACTCCACGAGGTAGTAGTACGTCTGCTTGCCGCGCTTCTTCCCTACAATCGATGGCATATCTGGGTAATACACTATCCGGCGCTCGACGTCAAGCAACGAGACGCACATTTGCCCAGCTGACAGCCCGATTCGGGCGCGCGCCAGGCTTAAGAAGAACGGCTCACGATTCGGCTAGCCCGGAAACTCCCGCTAGATGTCGGCCGGCTGGCGTTCGGCGAGCCGCTTACGGCGCCGCTCCTCCGCTTCGGCGAACCAGCGCTGCTGGTCCGACGTCTCGGGGACCAGCCGCGGCACCGGTATGGGCTTGCCGCTGTCGCTGAGGGCCACGAAGACCAGATAGGCCGAGTTGGTGTGCGCGACAGTCCCGGTCGTGAGGTCTTCGGCCTCGACGCGCACCCCCACCTCCACCGACGTCTTGCCGGAGTAGTTGACGTTGGCGAGCAGCCGCACGAGGTTGCCCACCTCCACGGGGTGATGGAAATCGACACGGTCGATGGCAGCCGTGACCACCTTGGTGCGGCAGAAGCGGTAGGCGCAGGCGCCGGCGGCTTCGTCGATGAGCTTCATCATGATGCCGCCGTGGATGTTGCCCATGAAGTTGGCGTCGGCGGGCTGCATGAGATGGGTGAGCGCGAGGCGGGTCTCGCTGCCGCGCGGCAGGGGTTCGTTCACTGTGCCCCTCGAGTCGGCCGGGCTTGTCAGATGTCGAAGGCGCCGGGGGCACGGCGGCGCCGGCGGTCGCGCGTGCTGCGCGCGCCGCCGCCCGAACGGTCGCCGCGGCGTTCGCCTTGACGGCGGTCCAGGATGACCTTGACGTTCGGGTTGTCCTTGTAGTGCTCGGTGAGGCGGCGGTAGGCCTCTTCGCCGAGTTCGGGCGGCACGACGCAGTAGATCAAGGAAGCCTCCCAGTAGCCCGGCCAAACGCTAGCACATGCCCAGATGGGTCGCCAGAGGAAAGAGTGAGGGCCGGGCCCGGCTGCTCCTGCCGGGCCCGGCCCTCTGAAGGGGGTACCGCTAAGGAGTATCGGCAGGGGGTCGTCGAGGCTTTAGCTCTCGGCGGCGGCGGCGGCTCTTCTCACGAACGCGCCGCCGGCGGGCGGGTCCTGCTCCGGGCTCCGGGCACCCGTCTGGTAAGCTGACGGCAGGGCCACGAGAAGGGAGGTGCGCGGTGTTCCCGAGTCACGACGCGGTCGTCACGGCCGTGCCCGAGTACGACCGCTATCCTCTCCTGGACGAGCTCGAGACCTCGACGGACGCCTTCGCTGCGGGTCACCCGGGCGTCGAGGTCTGGCCGGCCGGCGCCTCCCGCGCCGGCCACCCGATCCGCTGCCTGGAGATCCCCGGCGGCCCGCTGCAGGCCCTGCTCGTCGGCGTGCCTCACCCGGAGGAGCCGGTCGGCGCGCTGCTGCTCGAGCACCTTCTGCCGTTGCTCGCCGACGGTCTGGCGGAGGAGCTGGGCTTCGGCTTCTCGGTGGTCAAGGTCGGCGATCCCGATGCGATGCGCCTCAACGAGGCCTGGTTCGCGGAGCCCTACGATCTCGCCGGCTTCCTGCTGCGCGCGTACAGGCCGCCCCTGGCCGACCAGTTCGAGTGGACCTTCCCCGTGGAGTACAAGCGCTACGACTTCACTCGGCCGTTGCCCGAGGCGCGCGCCGTTATGGAGGCCGTACACCGGCGACCGCTCGACCTCTACATGGGCTTGCACAACTCCTACTTCAGCGGCGCCTACTTCTACCTCTCGGGCGAGGACGCGGTGCTGCAGGACGAGCTCGCCGCCGTCATGGCGGCAGCGGGTCTCCCGCCACACTGCGGCGAGCCGGAGGCCCCCTACCTGGAGACGCTCGCCGACGGGGTCTTCCGCGCCTTCTCCCTGACCGACGACTACGATGACTACGAGAAGTACGGCGCCGACCCGGCCGTCCTGCTCACCAGCGGGACCTCCAGTGACGCCTACGCCGAGACTGTATGGGGCTGCTTCACGCTGGTCGCCGAAGTGCCGTGCTTCACCAGCGCGAGGATCGCCGACAAGCGCGCGGCCGGCCTGACCCGCGCCGAGGCCAAGCTACGCGGCCTCGACGTGCAGGAGCAGCTCGCCACCTGGCTGCACGAGCGCTACGTGCTGGCCGCCCCGCACCTCACGCGCGAGACGCCTTGGCAGCGCACGGTGCGCGCCTACCTCTCGAGCGTCAAAGACGACCTCCGCGCGGAGCGCAAGCAGGCCGAGACCGAGGCGGACTTCGCAAGGGAGGTGACGGTCGCGCAGCTCTTCGACTCACTCTGCTTGCGCGAACTGGACGCGCTCACGCGCGTGGGCCAGTTCGCCGGCATGGTCGCCGCCGAGCCGGAGCAGAACGACGCGCTGGCCGATCTGCGCGCCGAAGCCGAGGCCAAGGTGCGTGACCGCGCGCCGCAGCTGGCCGCGGCCGGAGGCCTGGAGCCCGTGCCCATCCGGGCGCTCGTCCAGTGCCAGCTCGCCGCCCTGCTGTGCACGCTCGTCGCGGTGCGCGAGCGCTACCGGCCCGCGCACCCGCGGCCGCCGGCGCCGCGCGTCGTGCTCGGCTGAAGCCGTTCGCCCGCCCGCCGCCGCTTCAGCCCGCGCCGACGGATAGAAGAGTCGGGCCGACGACGGTCCTGCGGGTGACACATGACGACCGACAAGGCAGAGAAGAGCGGTCTTGCTCCGATCTACGAGGTCGGGGCGGCGATCACGTCGAGTCTCGTGCTCGAAGACGTCCTCACCTCGGTCGCGTAGTGCGTCGTCGAGGCGGACTGCGACCTGTTCGAAGCTTGGGGCGAGACATCGGCGCTCAGTGCCCCGCTGGTCTTCGAGGACCAGGTGCTCGGCTACCTGTCGCTCATCGAGAAGCGCGAGGTGCGGCACTTTGCCGCCAAGGCGTCCTCGGACGTCGAGCTCCACCGGCGTCACGAACAGTTCGCCGTGCTGCTGCCCAGCCCAGAGCATGCCGGGAGCGCGTTCGGGCTGGTCGTCAATGCCGACAAGGCGCTCTGTCTCGCCAGGCGCATGGGTAAGAACGGCGTGAGGGTATTCGACTAGGGCAAGGAAAGATGGCAGGCTAGGGAGCACACGCGCCGCAGGCCGTGTTCAGGCCTGACTCTCGCTTGCCGATACCGTAGGCACATCGGATGTGGAGCTCTGATCGCAACGGCCGGACGATCTTCTGACAGCGACAACTACGCGCTCGCCTGCGAGGTGGGCGCCGCGATTACGTCCTCCCTCGTTCTCGAGGATGTGCTCTCGACGGTCGCGCGCCGTATCGCCGAGGCCTTGGGCGTGTGGGAGTGCGACCTCTACGAGTACTACTCTGAGAGCGAGACCATCGTCGCCTCGGCCACCTGGTCGCTGGAGATGACCCAGGACGACCTCGACTGGCCGGGGACGGCGATCACTCTGAAGGACCGCGACAGCTACCGGGCGGTCTTCATCGACGGCAAGAGCAGCGAAGCCTACGCTGACGACGAATCCGTGGACCCGGTCGATCGCGAGCTGATGGTGAAGTGGGGCGAGCTCGCCACTTTCTCCACGGCGCTCGTCTTCGAGGGCAGCGTCATCGGCTGCCTGACGCTTGTCGAGAAACGCAGCGCGCGCCATTTCAGCGACGACGACAAGCGCCTTGCCTCGCTGCTCGCCATCCCGGCCGCCGTGGCCATCCACAACGCGCGCCTGTACCGGCAGCAGGAAGAGCAGAATCGTCACTTGGCCTCACTCCTCGACTCCAGCCGGGCGCTCACGTCCACGGTCGTGCTCGAGGACGTGCTGGCGCTGGTCTGCCGCAAGGCGGCCGAGGCGCTGACCACCGGCCAGTGCGCGATCTACGAGTACGACCCCGCGCAGGACGCTCTCGTGCACCGCGCCGCGTGGGACGAAGACCCGAGCCGGGCCGCGACGGACGAGATCGGGACGGCCTATCCCCTGGACGAGTACCCGTCCGACCGCGAGGTGCTGCGCGGGGGTCTGGTCGTCGAGGAGTCGTCCTCCGACGAGGGCCTTGCGGCGGACGTGCGTTCGTCCATGGACGAGTGGGGCGAGAAGACTTGTCTCAACGTCCCGCTGATCTTCAACAACGAGCCCATGGGGATGCTGGTGCTCGTGGAGGCCGTCCGCGAACGTCACTACTCGGCCGACGAGGTCGAGCTGGCGCGAGGTCTGGGCGAGCAGGCGGCCGTGGCCATCCGGCACGCCCGGCTCTACCGACGCCAGGAGCGCCAGAACCAGCGCCTGCTGGCCCTGCTGGAGATCAGCAGGGTCCTCGCGGCCTCGCTCGACGCCGGTGCGGTGTTCGTGGAGATGAGCAAGGAGGTCGCGCGGCTGTTCAGCGTACCCGAGGCAGACGTGAACGTGTGCCTGCGCGTCGCCGACGGCCGGTACTACGCCCTGGAAGACGCGCTTGCGGTGGACGGTGAGGCCGGGCCCCGCGACGACGACGATGGCCCGATGGCAGTCGACGTCGACGAGTTGACCAGCCTCGCGGGCGACGGCCACGGCGCGGTCCAAAGCCGCGACGGCGACACCGCGCGCCTGGTGGTGCCGCTGGTGCTGAACGCCGAGGTGGAGGGGTTCGTGGAAGTCGGCGCCGGCGTTGACCGCGAGTTCAGCGAGGACGAGGTCGGCCTTCTGCAGATCTTCGCCAATCAGGCCGCCGCGGCCATCGTCAACGTGCGGCTCTACCAGACGATCGAGCGCCAGGCGGTCACCGACGGCCTCACGGGGCTGTACAACCACCGCCACTTCTACGAGCGCCTCCACGAGGAGTTCGCCCGCGCGCAGCGCTACGGGCTGCCGCTCTCACTTCTCATGCTCGACATCGACGACTTCAAGCATTTCAACGACCGCCACGGTCACCCCGTCGGCGACCTCGTGCTCGGCGAGGTGGGCAAGGTGCTCGCCGAGCGGCTTCGCCGTCACGTGGATTTCGCGGCGCGCTACGGCGGCGAGGAGTTCGCCATCCTGCTTCCCAGCACCTCGCGCGACGGAGCCCAGATCGTGGGCGACCGCATCCGCGCGAGCATCGCCGCAGTGGAGCTGCCGGGCGTCGGCGCGGATGACGCGGCGCCGGTCACGGTGAGCGTCGGGCTCGCCTCGCTCCCGGGCTCGGCGAGCAGCCCCGACAAGTTGGTGCGCAACGCCGACAAGGCGCTCTATCTTGCCAAGCGACTGGGCAAGAACCGCGTCGAAGTCTTCGTCGACGTGCTCCGGTGACTCGAACGTGACTGCCCCCTCCGATCCCTACCAGACCGTCTTCGAGGTGGGCGCGACGCTCATCGCCTCGCTGGACCTGGACCAGGTCTTCGCCACGATCGCCCGTCAGGTGGGCGAGGCGCTCGACGTGCAGTGGTGCGACATCAACGAGTACGACCCCGAGGCCAACACAATGACCTACGTGGCCGTGTGGTCGGAGAAGCTGCGCGACGAGGACCTCGCGTATCTGGGCACCGTAGTGTCGCTGGACGAGCGCCCGGAGCGCGACGCGGTCATCCGCGCCGGGGACATCGTGGTGGCCTACCTGGACGACCCGGACCTCGACCCCAAGGAACGCGAGGTCATGGAGCAGTACGACGAGTGGGCGACCATGGAGATCCCGCTCGTCTACGGCGACGAGGTCATCGGGGTGCTCGGGGTGACCGAGTCGCGCCGCGCCCGCCGCTTCAGCGACGGCGATAGGGATCTGCTGAGGCTCTTCGCGCGGCCGGCGGCGGCGGCCATCGGCAACGCGCGCGCCTACCGCGCGCAACGCGAACTGGCGCACCGCACCGCTGCCCTGCTCGATTCCAGCCGCGCCGTGGCCTCGACCTTTGTTCTTGAACAGGTGCTCGAGGCGGTCGCGCGCGAGGCGGCGCAGCTCATCGGCTGCCCCGCGTGTTCGATCTACGAGTACGATGCCGAGCGCGACGGCATGATCTCCCGCGTACGCTATGTACGACCCGAGATCGACCGGGCTGGGGCGGCGCCCATCGGCACGTTCGAGGCTTCCGAGGCCTGGCCCGACGGCTACGAGGTGATGGTCCGCGGCGAGGCGGTCGTCGCCCGCGTCGACGACCCCGACATCTCCGCGCAGGAGCGCGAGTACATGGAGCAGCACGGCGAGAGCTCCACCCTGTCCGTGCCGCTGCGCTTCGGCGACCAACCCATCGGCGTTCTCCACCTGGTGGAGCTCGGCCGGCGCCGTGAGTTCACGGAACAGGAGCTGGAGCTGGCACGGGCCTTCGGCGAGCTGGCCAGCGCCGCCATTCACAACGCGCGCCTGTTCCGCGGCCAGGAGCGGCTGACCGGCCGTCTCGTCGGCCTCTTCGACGCCATCCGCTCCATCACCGCGGCGCTCACTGTGGACGAGGTCGTACGCGCGCTGTACGAAGAGGTGCGGCGCCTGCTGCCCGAGGACGAGGCCTTCGCGCTCGTCTGGATACGCGACGAGGCCGGGGAGCCGGCGCCGTACGGTGCACTCGACGATCAGGAGGCGCCGCGCCTGTCGGAGACCGCGGAGCGGGCTCTCGCCACGCTCGCTCCGGCGCAGGAGCCGTGCGGCGCCGGCGCCCGCCTGGCGATCCCCTTCGCCGTCCTCGGCGAGGCCCGGGGGTTCATCGAGATCGAGAGCCGCCGCCGCGCCTATAGCGACGAGCTCGTAGAACTCCTCCAGATCGTGGTCAACCACGCGGCGGTGGCCATCGAGAACTCCGGCCTCTACGCCCGCGTGCAGACCCAGGCCATCACCGACGGCCTCACCGGGCTCTTCAATCACCGCTACTTCTACCAACGCCTGGAACAGGAGTGCGTCAGGGCGCGGCGGTACGATCTGCCGCTGGCGCTCCTGATGATCGACATCGACGACTTCAAGAGGTTCAACGATCGTTTCGGGCACCAGCGCGGCGACAAGGTGCTGCGCGATGTCGCCGGGATCCTCCAGCGCGGTGTGCGCCGCGGCATCGATCTGCCGGCGCGTTATGGGGGGGAGGAGTTCGCCATCCTGCTCCCGCACACGCTGGCGGGCGGTGCCGGAAAGGTCGGCGACCGGATCATGCGCCACATCGCCGAGCTGGCCAAGGCCGACGGCGAGATCCCGCCGCCCGGAGCGGGCGCGGTGCTCGTCGGCGAGAAGCTGCGTCACGACATCGAGGAGTCCGCGTACGTCGGTCCCGCCAAGCGGGGTCTGGAACGAGTGACGGTCAGCGTGGGGGTCGCAGCCATGGCCGGCGCGGACGTGCGCGAGGAAGGACTCGTGGAGTGCGCCGACAAGGCTCTGTACCTGGCCAAGCGCTCGGGCAAGAACCGCGTGGAGGTGTTCTCGTGAGCGACCTGCCGCGTGCACCCGACGTCGTAGCTCTCGCCCCCGATGTCGGCCTGGCTATCGCCGTGAGCCCCGATCTCGACGAGATGCTCGCCGTGATCGCGCGCCGAGTGGCCGAGGCCCTCGGCGCCGAGCAGTGTCAGATCCAGGAGTACGACGCCGCCGCGAACACCGTGACGCCCGTCGCGTTCTGGCAACGGCACACGGAGCGCCCGGAGCCCGAAAGCATGCACAAGACGTTCTCGCTGGCCGGCGAGCCCGAGGAGCGCGCCTTCCTCGAGGCGACGCAGGTCGTCCAGCAGCTGTGCTCCGACCCCGAGCTTGCCGGCCCGACGCGAGCGATCATGGACAAGTACGGCGATCTCTCCTACCTCAACGTGCCGCTCGTCTTCGGTGACCAGGCGTTCGGCGTCATGGTGCTCGTCGAGACGGAGGTGGAGCGTTGCTGGAGCGACGAGGAGGTCGCCCTGGCGCGAGCCCTCGGCGAGCAGGCCGCAGTGGCCATCGAGCACGCCCGCCTCTACCGGCGCGTGCAGGACCAGGCGATCACCGACGGCCTCACAGGCCTGTTCAACCATCGCTACTTCTACGAGCGGCTCGAGGAGGAGATCGCGCGGGCCCGGCGGTACGGCACGCCGGCGTCGCTGCTGATGGGGGAGTTCGCGATCATCCTTCCCAATACGCCGATGGGGGCCGTCCCGGAGACGCAGATGGAGATGAACCTGGCGGGCAAGCTGGCAAAGGCGGGTGACGCCGACGCGGCGCTCTACAAGGCCAAGCGCGCCGGCAAGGACAGGGTCGAGAGCTACGGCTGAGGGCCGGCCGGGCGTCGGCAGCGCGAGGTCGGACTAGATGCGGCCGAGGGCCGGGAGATCGTCCAGATCGGCGGGCCGGCTGCCCGCGACACGGAGCGCGGCGGCCGCGACGCGCGCGGTCATGGCGTCCACGAAGTAGCGGGCCGCCAGCAGCTTGCGCGCGTCGTCCTGCGCCGCGCGGAGCATCAGGTAGCCGCAGCTCACGTCGATGGCCATCTCCACAAGCCGGCGGGCGTGGAAATCACGGTAGCGCACGTCGTCCTGCTCGCGCACGCGGGCGATCGCCTCCGCCAGGCGCGAGCGGGCGTCTCGCACGCGTGCCAGCAGCTCCGGCGTGGCGCCGAAGTCCTCGACGTCGTACTCGTCGAGCCGGGCGGCGAGAGTGCCGCCGAGCACGCCGCCGATGGCGGCCACGACCTGCAGCTGCGTCGTGCCCTCGTAGATATTGGTGATGCGCGCGTCGCGGCTGTGGCGCTCCACGGCGAAGTCGCGCATGTAGCCGGAGCCGCCGTGGATCTGCAGCGACTCGTAGGCCACGGTGTTGGCCATCTCGGTGCAGCAAGCCTTTGCCATGGGCGTGAACAGGGCGGCGAGACGGGTGTACTTCTTGAGCTCCGCGCGCAGCGCCTTGAGCTCGTCGGCGGCGCCTTCGGGTGCGCCGTCGCCGGTGAGCTGCGCGATGCGGTGCTCGAGCACTTCCTTCATGTCGACGATGAGCGCCGTCTCGTACAGGAGGGCGCGCGCCGCCTCGAGGCTCACCTTCATGTCGGCGAGCATCGCTCTGACGGCCGTGAGCTCGCCGATGGGCGCGCCGAACTGCACGCGCTCCTGGGCGTACTTGGCGGCGGCGCGGTAGGCGGCCTCGGCGATGCCCTGCGCCTGCGCCGCGATGGCGATGCGGGCGCCGTTCATCAGGCTCATCACGTAGGTCGTGAGACCGCGCCGGCGCTCGCCGACGAGCAGCGCCGGCGCGTCGTCGAACTGCAGCTCGCAGGTCGGCGAGCCGTGGATGCCGAGCTTGTCCTCGAGGCGGCGGACGCGCATGTGCTCGTCGCGCTCGTAGAGGAACATGCTGAGGCCGCGGCCGTCGGTGGTGCCCTCCTCGGAGCGCGCCAGCACGAGGCTCAGCTGGCCGCAGCCGTTGGTGATGAACCGCTTCACGCCGCTCAGGCGCCAGGTGCCGTCGTCGGCCAAGGTGGCCTTGAGCTGCACGTTCTGCAGGTCGCTGCCAGCCTCGGGCTCGGTGAGCGCCATGCTGGCGGTGACCTCGCCGCTGGCGAAGCGCGGTAGGTAGGCGGCTTTCATCTCGTCGTCGGCGAACTTGTTGACCGTCTCCCCGATATCCTGCAGCCCGAAGATGTTCATGAGCGCCGGGTCGGCGCGGCTCACCATCTCAACGATCATCACGCTGACCGAGACCGGGAAGTTGAGGCCGCCGTACTTGCGCGGCAGCGTGATCCCCATGAGGTCGGCCTGCTTGAGGCGTTCGAGGCTCTGGGCGATGCCCGGCGCGTAGCAGACCTCGCCGTCCACCAGCTCGCTGCCGGCGCGGTCGACGTCCTCCGCGCGTGGTTCGACGAACTCGCCGGCGATGTCGCCGGCGATCGCGAGCGCGCGCTCATACGAGTCGAGGGCGTCCTCGAAGTCGCGGGGCGCGTAGGCGAACTCGCCGGCTTGCCGGTAGTCGTCCTCGCGCAGGCGCACGACGCGCGCCAGGTCGAGGCGGCGCAGCGTCGCCTGCAGGTCCGGGTTATCGCTGTAGAAGTTGCTCATGCCTTCGTCCTGTAGGCCTGGATAAGCAGTGGGATGACCTTGTGCAGGTCGCCGGTGATGCCGTAGTGGGCTACCGAGAAGATGGGCGCTCCGGGGTCGCTGTTGATGGCCAGGATGCGGGCGCTCTGGTCCATGCCGGCGCGGTGCTGCACTGAGCCGCTGATGCCGCAGGCGATGTAGAGCTTGGGGCGCACCGTCGTGCCCGTCTGGCCGACCTGGTGTTCGTGACCGACCCAGCCCGCGTCCACGGCGGCGCGGCTGGCGCCGACGACGCCGCCGAGCGTGCGGGCCAGCTCCTCGACCAGGGCGAAGCCCTCGCGGGAGCCGACGCCGACGCCGCCCGAGACGACGATGCGGGCGCCCTTGAGGTCGACCCTCTTCTCCTCCCGCACGCGCTTCACGAGGCGGACGGCGAAGTCCGGGTCGATGAGCACGATGCGGTCTGTCGGGGCGACGGGGGCCGACGAGCGCTCCACCGGCACAGTGACCACGGCGCCGGTGCGGCTCTCGTCGGCCTCCGGCATCACCATGACGCCCTCGCGCACGGTGGCCATCTGCGGCTTGTGCTCGGGGCTCACGATGGTGGCGATGATGTTGCCGCCGAACGCCGGGCGGATCTGGAGCAGAAGATCGGAGTACGTCTCGCCCTTGGCCGAGAAGTCGCCGATGCGCAGGTCGGTACAGTCGGCGGTGAGGCCGGTGCGCAGGGCGCTCGCCACGCGCGGCGCCAGGTCGCGGCCGGTGGTCGTGGCGCCGTAGAGGACGATCTGCGGCTGGTGGGTGCGGATGAGGCCGGCGACGAGGCGCGTGTACGGCAGCGCCAGGTAGTCGCCGAGGTCTTCGTGGTCGGCGAGGTACACGGCGTCGGCGCCGCGGGCGATGAGGGCGGGCGCCAGAGCCCTGACGGCCTCGCCCGCCCCGGCCAGCACGGCGCCGGTGCCGACGCCGAGCCTGTCGGCGAGCTCGCGGGCGCGGCCGAGCAGCTCGAGGCTGACCTCGGCCGCCACGCCGGCGTGCTGCTCGACGACGACCCAGACGTCGTTGCGGGCGGCGCTCGCGGCGCTCGTGCCGCCGCCGCTAGCCAAGGATGTGCTCCTCGATGAGCTCGTGGACGAGCGCCGCCACGCCGGCTTCGTCCGGCTCCACCATGCGCGCTTCGCTCTGCGCGAGCACGACGCTCTCGATCTCCTTCACGCGCGTCGGCGAGCCGCGCAGGCCGAGCGCCTCGCGGTCGGCCTCGAGGGCCACATGGTCCCACTGTACGACCTTGGCGCGGCACACGGGCTTGCCGTCGCGGCCGAGCATGCAGACCTCGGCGGAGTCGCTCTCGGGGTCGAGGTAGGTGTCGTCGTAGTCGGGCATGGCCTCTGCGGCGATGCCCTTGTACGTCATCACCAGCTTGACGCTCGCCGGGCGCGGCTCGTTGGCCTCGCCGGTGACCGTGAGCAGGCATGGGAGCGAGGAGGTGAGCGTCTCGAAGCCGCCCTCGATCGAACGCGTGGCGGTGATGGCGCCGGATGCGCCGTCCGCCGGCGCCGCCAGCTCGTCGATGCGGCTCACGCAGGTGATCTGCGGATAGCCCAGCTTCTCGGCGGTCTGCGGCCCGACCTGGGCCGTATCGCCGTCGATCGCCTGGCGGCCGCAGAGCACGAGGTCGCAGCCACCCAGCTTGCGCACTGCCAGAAACAGCGCGTAGCTCGTGGCCAGGGTGTCGGCGCCGGCGAACGCCTTGTCGGTGAGCAGGATGACCTCGTCGGCGCCGCGGTACAGCGACTCGCGCAGCACCTGCACGGCGGCCGGCGGTCCCATGGTGACCACGGTCACGCGGGCGCCGTGGCGGTCCTTGAGGCGCAGCGCTTCTTCAAGTGCGTTGAGGTCCTCGGGGTTGAACACGGCCGGCAGCGCCGCCCGGTTGACGGTCCCGTCCTCTTTCATGGCGTCGCCGGTCACGTTGGCCGTGTCCGGGACCTGCTTGACGAGGACGACGATGCGCAGCTGTGGCATGTCAGGAGTCCAGGGTGGCGGCGATGTGAGTGTGGGGATGCTCGTACACGGAGCCGAGAGAGTACCAGACACCGCCGGGGGCGGCAAAAGAGGGCCGCCCGCCTGGCGCGATTCCGCCCATTCCCTACAGCAGTGGCAACGGCAACGCGATGACGCCGTTGCCCAGCGGCGCGACCGCCTGCCCCGTGTAGACCACGTACCCGGGCCGGACAGCTGGTCGCTGCATCTCCCCACCGGCCGCCGCCAGAGTCTCCGTCATGGCGGCGATCCCACGGGCCATCTCGGCGCGGGGCGTAGACGCCGCCTTGACCTCGATCGGGTGAAGCTCGAGCTGGTCCTCCGCCACGACGTCGACTTCCGACCCGCGCGAAGTGCGCCAGAACGAGAGCCGTGGCTCCTGGCCGCGATGCAGGTACGTCTTCACAAGCTCGGTGACTACGGCCGTCTCGACGATCGCGCCCGCCATAGGTCCCTGCATTCCATGCAAGGCATCACGCAGCCCGACCAGGTAACACAGCGTCCCGGTGTCGGTGAAGTACACCTTGGGGTGCTTGGTCAGGCGTTTGCCGACATTGGCGTGGTAGGGCTGCAGAAGGACGATCTGATAGGAGGCCTGCAGCACCGACAACCAGGCCTTGACAGTGTTCAGCGTCAGGCCCAGCTCGTTGGCCAGGCCGCTCATGTTCAGGAGCTGAGCGCTGCGCGCCGCGAGCAGACGCAAGAACGTCTGGAACGTCTGGAGGTCGCCCACCTGACGCACAGCGCGCACGTCACGTTCGAGATACGTCTCCACATAACTCTGCTGCCAACGCAGCCAGTCGGCCCCGGGCGTCGCGCTGAGGCCGGGGTAGCTGCCGCGCAGCAGGTGGTCCCACAGCGCGGTCGGCTCGCACAAGCTGACGAGGGTCTCCGGGGCGGTGTTGTCGACGGGCATCTCCCAAGGCAGAGCGCGATCTGGAGCGCCGCCCCACTCGCGCAGCGACAGCGGCAGCAGTTTGAGGATGGCGGCCCTTCCCGCGAGCGATTCGCTGACGTGGTGGAGTAGCAGGAGGTTCTGAGAGCCGCTCAGAACGTACTGCCCATTGAGCTCTCGCCGCTCGTCGATCGCCTCCTGTATGTAGGTGAGCAAGCCCGGCGTCTGCTGGACCTCGTCCAGAATCACAGGTGGCCGGTGAAGCCTGAGGAACGCGCGAGGGTCGTTGACCGCCAGCTCCCGGATGTCGAGGGCTTCGAGCGACACGTAGTCGTGGCTGTCGGCGAAGAGCCGCTTGAGGACGGTCGTCTTGCCGGCCTGACGAGGACCGGTGAGGACCACCGCGGGGAACTCCGCCGCCGCGGTTCTCAGCACCGGCTCGATGGTGCGCGTGATGTAGGGTCGGTTGCCCACGGGGACTCCTCGTTCACTCGACCTCTCGTCTGGCGCAGAGAAGTGCGCAGAACTGCATTCAGAATGCAGTGTTGCGCAGACGCTGTCAAGTGCGGACGGGGTTGTGCCTCTCGCTGGGCTCGACGGCAGGCGCAGCGACGCCAGAGGGTGCGGCGCGGGCCGGCGTTACACCTCCATGACAAGTACCCACATCGTCGCGACATCTGACGGCGAGGATGGCAGTGCCGGGGCCGCGGTGCTCGTCGCCGCTCGCGGCCGAGCCATGACAGGGGGCGCATGAAGGGCACAGAGTCGGGGCGCTTCGGCAGGCCTCCCGGCGTCGAAGACGGCTGAAGCGGCACGGTTGCACGGGCTGCACGCCTGCGGCAGAAGCGACGGGGATCCTGACCGCACCCAGGCGCGAGTCGACCGGCGGCGCATCCCCGTGTGACAATCGCCCCATGAGGAAAGGCCTCCCAGCACTCGTGGCACTCGCGGCGTTCGCCTTCGTCTTCGCCGGCGCGGCCCGGCCTGCCGCCGCCGCGCCGATCCCGCAGCGGCTTGCGCCGCCCATGCTGGACGATCTGCGCGGGCCGCGCGCCCGTGAAACGGCTCGCGCGCTGGCGCTGGGCGCCCTGGGGGCGCTGCCGACGGCCAGGGAGACGGCGGCCTTCGCCGCCGGCAGGGTGGCCGTCGCCGTCGTCTTCGTGGAGAGCGACGGCTCCCTCGACCCGAGCACCGAGAACTGGTCGCGGCCCGACCCCGGTAACCCCGGGGATCGCCGCACCAACGTGCTGGCCAAGGTGCAGGCCGCTCTCACTTGGTGGAACGAGCGCTCGCCGGACGGCTCGCTCGAGGTCTTTCTCCCCGCGGCGGGTCAGTACGGCGCGCCGCGCACCGTCACGACGCGCTACGAGCCGATCTCGCGGCCGGTCGACCAGTTCGACAAGGACTACCGGCTGAGCGACGCCGGGTGGCGCTGGCAGATCATGGCGAAGCTCGGCTACGCGCACGACCGTACCGACGACAGCCCGCTCCCCGAGCGCGCCTACGCCGACAAGGTACGCCGCACTACCGGCGCCGACTGGGCCTTCGTGCTGTACGTGGTCGACAGCCTGCGGGACGCCGACGGCATGTTCCCCGACGGGGCCATCGCCTACACGGCGGACCTCTACGGGCCGTACATGGTCCTCACCTACGACAACGACGGCTACAGGTTCCGCCACTTCGACGCCGTGCTGGCCCACGAGATGGGCCACGTCTTCGGGGCGCTCGACGAGTACGCGCCGCCGCGCCCCGGCTACCCGAGCACCGGCGACCTCACCTCGGGGTATCTCGGCGTGAGAAACCGCAACGCGGTGAAGGGCGGCACCGCGGACCTGCCCTGCCTCATGCGGGGGTCGCAGGCCACGCTCGACGCCTTCGTCCTCGGTGACCTGTGCCCGTTCACCGTCGGGCAGACGGGTCTGCGCGACGGCGATGCGGATGCCCGCCCAAACGTCGTGGATACCCGGCCGCGGTTCGACTCCGCGGCGCCGATCAGCGCCCCGGGCGGGGGAATGACGGTGACCGGCACGGTGCGGGAGCAGCCGTGGCCGCGCGGGACGAGCAGCGTCGGCATCCCGTTCCGCCACGACATCAGCATCTTCGTGCCGCGCGCCCTGCAGTTCCGCGTCGACGATGGCGAGTGGCTGCCGCTGGTCGCCGTCGACGGGCGCTTCGACGAGCCCGTGGAGCAGTGGAAGCTCACGACGGCGCCGCTGGCGGCGGGCGCTCACACGCTGGAGGTGCAGGGCACGACCGGCGAGACGGCCGGCTTCGTCCAGGACCTCCTGGCCGGCCCCTAAACGGGCTCGACGTTGTCGCCCGGCACCCAGCCTTCGTGACCGCTGCTCGTGCGGCAGCGGAGCCAGCCGCCGGCCTCCTCGAGCACGTCCAGCAGCTCGCCCTTCGCGACGGTCAGCTCGGTGGCGTCGTAGTCGCGCAGGGCGGTGGCCTCGTGCGCGCCGGTCATCTCGAGGTAGAAGTCCGGCACCCAGCCGGCGTGACCGGACTGGTCGGTGCACCACACGTACGACCGCCACTGCTGGTCGTGGTGGCCGACGCTGAGCGCGTCGCCGCTGACGAAGCGCACGGGGTCCGGAGCGCTGGTGACGTGCGATTGGACGACGCGCACCCGCTTGGGTATCTCGTCCATGCTCAATCCTCCGGGGCCTCGACCACGCACTCGACCGGCACCCAGCCCTCGAGCCCCCGCGCGTTTCGGCAGCGCAGCCAGACGCCGACCCGTTCGCGAGCGGTGAGGGACTCGCCAGCGGAGACGGTGAGGTGCGCGGCGTCGTAGTCGCGCAGCGCCACGGCGCTCGCGCGGCCCGTCATCTCGATGAACGTCTCGGGCGCCCAGCCGTGATGACCGTCCTCGGTGGCGCACCACACGAACTCGGGGAATTGCTGGTTGCGGTGCCCGACCACGAGGGCGTCACCGTCGCGAAAGCGGACGTCGTCGATATGGACACTGACGCACGAGCGCGCGACGCGCACCGTCTTGGGGAATCCGTTCATCCGGCCATTGTAGACCCGCTGCGGGCGTGTGGTTTCCGCCCGCACGGGTCAGGCCGCGGGGGCCGCCCGATGCGCTATCATGGGCCGCCTATGAACGAGCAGTCACAAGTGGCGGCCCCGGGCCGCGTCGTCGTCCGTTTCGCCCCGTCCCCCACGGGCTACCTGCACCTGGGCAGCGCCCGTACGGGCCTCTACAACTACATCTTCGCCCGTCGGCACGGCGGGTCGTTCATCCTGCGCATCGAAGACACCGACCTCTCGCGCAGCACCGACGAAGCCATCCTGCAGATCATCAGCGCGATGCGCGAGATGGGGCTGGACTGGGACGAAGGCCCCGAGCTCCCCGGCCCGCACGCGCCGTACCGCCAGACCGAGCGCCAGCCCATCTATCACGAGTACATCGAGAAACTGCTCGACAGCGGCCATCTGTACCCTTGCTTCTGCACGCCGGAGGAGCTCGAGGCCGAGCGGCGGACGGCACGGGCCGGGAAGCGCGCCTGGGTGTACTCGGGCAAGTGCCGGGCGCTCCCCGCGGAAGGGGTGGAGCGCCGCAAGGCCGCCGGCGAACCCTTCACGCTGCGCATGCACGTGCCGCCGGGCAAGACCGTCTTCCACGACATGCTCCGCGCCCCGGTGGAGTTCGACAACGACACTATCGGCGATTTCATCGTGCAGCGCAGCGACGGCACCATCACCTACAACCTCGCTGTGGTGGTCGACGACGTGACCATGCAGATCACGCACGTGATCCGCGGCGACGACCACCTCAGCAACACGCCCAAGCAGGTCGTGATCTACGAGGCGCTGGGCGTCCCCGTGCCCGAGTTCCTGCACATGCCGCTGCTCTTCGGCACCGACAAGAAGAAGCTCAGCAAGCGCCACGGGGCGACCAAGCTCGAGCAGCTCACGGCCATGGGCTACCTGGTGGAGGTCGTGCGCAACTACCTCTGTTTTCTCAGCACCGAGTTCGACGAGAGCATGATCACCTGGTCGCTGGACGACCTCGTCGAGAAGTTCGACGTGCTCAAGCTGGGCACCAGCGCCAGCATCTTCGACCCCGAGAAGCTGCGCTGGATGAACGGCCGCTTCATCCGCCGGCTGGGCGATGTCGCCCTGGGCGAGCGGCTCGAGGAGTACCTCACGCGGGTCGGCTTCTACGGCGCGCCGGCCGCTGTCGAGGAGCTCGCCAAGCTCGGCCCCGAGGCGCTGGCCGCGGAGGTCGAGGGCGCCGAGACGGCGCACTTGCTGCTCGCGGCGCCAGACGTGGAGCAGGAGGCGCTCACGCGCCGGCTCGCGCCGCTGGTCCGCGAGAAGATGGACGTGCTCGCCGACTTCGTGCCCATCGCCGGCTGGTTCTTCCGGCCGCTGGCCTTCTCCGCCGAGGCGGTGGAGCGGCTGAAGGGCACCACGGGCGCCGCCGAGACGCTGCGCGCTGCGGCCGTGGGCTTGGCCGAGCTCGACGCCTACGACGTCGAGCACATCGAGGCGCTCGTCCGCGGCCTGCCGGAGCGCCTCGAGGTGAAGCCCAAGTCCGTCTTCGCCGCCTTGCGCCTCGGCATGAGCGGCCAGAGCGTCACCCCGGGCCTGTTCGAGTCGCTGTGGGTGCTGGGCCGCGACGAG
>Ga0315293_10000857_pt1 | contig 28924 bp, 24 predicted proteins | sample YL17G13_20_MG_FD_203071 | JGI IMG/M metagenome (GOLD analysis project Ga0315293, IMG submission 203071) | Sediment microbial communities from Yellowstone Lake, YNP, Wyoming, USA - YL17G13_20 | ecosystem: Environmental > Aquatic > Freshwater > Lake > Sediment | place: USA: Wyoming | collected... | reverse complement strand
GCATTCGCATGCCTACGCGGGTTTGACCTTTTTGAAATACTTGTGTTGAAAACAAACGGCTTACGTCGGATATGTGCTCAAAATATGCCTTTCACTGTCGAACCCGAGGTCTTGGAAATGCTGAAAAAGGACATTTGATTTTCTGTCATTCTGCTCATCCAATCTCCTTGGGGATATGAACAGACAAGTTCATTATCGTTATCACAGAAGGAGAATAAGGGCCTTATTTCAGGCACCGTTTCTTTTCAAGACTACCGTCCGGATCTTTTCTGCAAGCTCGGGAAGATTTCTAAGTGAATAAATAATAAATAACCGGCCACAATTAATGAATTCCGATAGATCCTCACGGCTTTTATTCCAGGGTTGGTCTACGATAATGGCAAATCCGTTGGTCCCATTAAGATATTCCTTAATGTTGTTTATGTAATCATCCACTAAGATGTCAGTAGCAAACTGACTTTTCTTCATTTCTTTTGAGGACTTGATGCTGTCAAATGAGAATCCATGACGTGACAGCCAAAGCCTAGTCCATTCTTCCGCAACAGCTGGCCGTGCTGTGATAATATCAATATAGTTATTCTGGTATAGCTTATTAACCGCATATAAAGCATCGGAATGAGGAGGCATAGAAAGAACATATTCGCGGTCTTCCATTGCCAATAAAATCTCTTGTTCGATACTTGATTGGCCGATGGGAAGATTCCATTCTTTTATATCTTCGTAACTTAAAGAAATCCCCTTCCGTCTTTTAATCCGAGGCAAAATCCCGGAAATTTGATTTGCTAATACTCCATCTACATCGATACCTATTTTTAGGCCTTCATTTTTTCTTTTTTGTGATCTATTTCTTTTATTTCTTCTTCTTAACCTATACTCGATCATTGTAAGCAAAGCTAAGAGAATGAACCATATGTTTGAATTCTTAATATTCTCTTGGGTTAGAAAACCAAAAAAACGAAGATGATAAGAGAGGTAGAGGAGCAGATAGTATATTCCAAAGATAATTATTATGCCAATCTGAGAGGCAAGGCGGCCGTAGGATAATCTTCGTAAAAATCCAGAAAAAAAGTAGCCTAAATAAATAAGGACAAACCCAAATAAATACCCAGAAATATCAGATCTTGGATCAGAAGAAAATTCTTTGATGGTGAGCAGAACGTAAGCGTAAACGATGACTATAAACATATCTGAGAAAAGGCGAAGCTCATCAATTAGTCTCCCTCGACGGTCCCTTGGATCAAAATTATAAGGACGAAGGCCCATAGTGATGTGCCAATCTATCCAGCTGAACATAGTTGTTAAGAAAATAGTAAAAATTGCTAAGGAAGCCAAATGATGATTTCTGTTAAACGGATGTAAAAAGATCTCTTCGTATCGGCCTATGCTCTGAGCAAGAACAAACCCGAAAACTATCTGGATAAGGCGAACAAGTTGATCTGATACCCTCTTATTCTGATCTTCCATAATTTTTCCCCAAGCATTTTAACTAAAATCAACTTAAACCCTTTGTTCCCAATGTGCATTCACCTAAATGACCTGCCCCCACTCAATGTACCACCTCTGAAGTGAGATTTTCAATTGCCTCTTTGTATTTCATTCTTGCCATAATCAGAACTCTATCTCATTGAATCCAAACCCCGGACTCACGTCCGGGGAATCCTCCCGTGCATGCTTCGCATGTCCGACTCCGTCGGAACCCACTCCATCCACGGACTTACGTCCGGGGATTTGCGGCGGTACTTTAAAAAGTTTTTCTTAGTGCTGAGCAGCTCCTAATCTCTTAGCGAATTATAATCTCTTCCTCTTATTTGCTCTTATATCTTTTAATTCTGCAATATTTCTTCTGGCTTCTGCTATATATTCTTTAACTATTTCGATCCCAACATATCTTCTATCCAATAAAATTGAAGCAAGGGCAGTAGTTCCTATACCAATAAAGGGATCCAAAATAATATCCCCCTTCCTAGTAAATAGTTTTATGAACCAGCATGGCAATTCGACGGGAAAAGCCGCCGGATGACTTCGATTAGCACATTCTGTAGGAAATCTAATTACATTTGTTGACTCTAAATAATGCTCTTTTTCAAATACTACTACATTATGAGGATAAACTTTCCTTTTATTTAGCCAGTTTGCGACATTTCTGCCAAATTTGCTATTCGTTCCAGAAATACTCCTAATAAAATCTTTTTCACTCATTGACTTAAATCGCTCTTTAGCCCAGTCTCCTAAAGGCACTTTAACAGCATCTTGATACATGCTGAAATTTTTACTCCTAGTTAGGTGATAACATCTCTCCCAGGCATCCCTAAATCTATGAGCCCATTTCCCAGGATAAGAATTTTTTTTATACCAGCAATATTCTTCTATCCATAACCACCCTTTTTTCTTTAGTGCTAGTATCAATTCCAAGACAAATGTTTGTCGCTCACAATCCAGCACATTTTCTTTAATGTTGATAATAAAGGAGCCATTATGTTTAAGTATTCTATATAATTGATCTGAAATTGGCATGAACCATTCTACATATTTACGATGATGTATTCCCCCATATTGACTTTTTCTTTTTTCCGCATACGGGGGAGAGGTGAAAATTAGATCCATACTCTTGGAAGGAAATGTTTTCAAGATATTAAGACAGTCTCCTTTATAAATAGTATCTAATTTTGTAGGCATTATATTCATTTTATATCAGTATCTACTTTCCTGGTCCAGACATATTTTTGCCCGCTCTATTAGTGTTTTTATCTATTTGCAGAGAAAACTCAATAAGCTCCTCTTTTCGTCTCCATTTCTTATAGTCTCTATATACATTTAAATATGCATCTTTAATTACCAATATCTTCTTAACATCAAAATCTTTGTTACCCAGCACCGGTACTAAGTATAAATAGTATTGTTGGCCGCTTTTTCTTGCTTTATCTATCTCGTTCCTGGACCAATAAAAACTGAAATTTACCGGCGACACTGCCTTTACTTCAATGTATCTTGGAATAGGTTGGCCCTTTTCATCATAACCCATATCGTAACTTCTTATGTCATACCCGGCACAGACATCTTCAAGAGAAACATGTTCAATCATATCGACCAGAATAGGAAATCGAGACAACCTTTTCTTTTCATACTTGAGCACCTCTAACTCTGCAGCTAATGCCAACTTGTTTCTTCTTTGTATGATATCCAAAAACTCATCTAAAGGTAATGCTTCAGAAATTAAAGATGCTTTATAAATTTGGACAAACTCCTCTGAAACAACGACTTTTCTTTCATCCGGATCTAGCTCTAAAAAACCAATGCTAATCAATAGATTCCTCAGGCCACTATAAAAAAGTCTTTGATGCGGAGTGGGTGAAAATTCATATTTATCATATCTAAGTTGAAACAAAGTTAAGAAATCCGAAATATGCTTGGAAAAGCAATTTTTTTTGACTACAAAAATCCTAATAAGGTATTCTCTGATAACTTCTTCTCGATTTGGGGCTTCCTTGAGTTTCTTTAAAGCTGCCTTATATTCAGGCTTCAAAATTATTCTATTCCCTTTTATGGATATAGATCCGATCTTGTTTAAGAACTCTAAAGTCTCTCTATAATTGGGGGCACCTTTTAGATGTTTTTCTTCAATGAATTCATTTTCCAATAATGTTGATTCCGCTAAGACGAGCGATAGAACTACTATCTGATTTAAAGAAATTTTATCAAAAGAAAACATCTTCTATTGAGAAAAAAGTCTTTTATAGGCTTCAGATGCATAATCTTCTTCAAACATATCAAGCGAATATATGTTGTAATCCTCTTCAATAACCTCGTACATTCTTTGTGCTTTCTTATCTAAATTCGCTTTTATATCTTGGTCGATTGTATCCTTATATTGCAGGAAATGATAATTTGCTCGATTTATTTCAGACCCTCCTACTCTATGTATTCTATCCAGAGACTGCAAATATTGAGCACAGTTATAAGACAAGTCATAATAAATGGCATGAAAACATGTTTTATGTAGTGAAACTGATTCGCCACAGGCTCCTGGGTTCGCCACTAATATATTAAGTCCACTCTGTGGATCAATAAATTCATTGCGAATTTTTTCTCGGCTCTCTTCTTCTTCTAGAGATTCGTATTCAATTGGCGTTTTCCCATAGATTAACTTGCAATAAAATCCTTCTTTTTTTAGATAATCAACAATTAACTCAAGAGTCTTGATAAAGTGAGCCCAAATCACGACTTTTAGGTTTTTCTGCTGCAATCCTGCAACAAGTTTATTTAGGTATTCTAATTTTGCTGGCAATTCCAAATTATCATAATTGTAAATAATTTTACTCAAATTTGATTCATTTTCAATCAGATCCTCATTGTAATTATCTACGGCAGTAGACAATAATTTTACATACGAAACACCTTGTCTCAGCCTGATAATTCTCCCCCTTCTTAGCTTTAATAATAATTCAATGTTTTTTAGGTAATCTTGTTCTGAATATAATCCGATTTTTTTTACTATAGCCTCATATACTATTTTTTCATATTTATTCATGGTAATAACGTATGGAGGATGGAAAACCGGAGGAATAAGTCCAAGCTCAGATTTCCTCACTCTATAGAAATACGGTCCCGTCGTTTCTTCTAACACTTTTTTTACGTAAGCTAACTCGCCTTTTTCTTCACTATTTTTAATTCTGATTTTATTTTCTGAGCTGAAAGGACTGTTATGAGGCCATAGAAAATCAAACAAATTAAATATATCCGTATAACTTCGCGGCATTGGAGTTCCGGTCAAGATACATCTATACTTAGCGAACTTGGATAAATGTAATATGGCACTTGCCCATATCCCCCCAATTTGTTTTATGTAATGTGCTTCATCTATGACAAGAAAAGCTTTAATCCCTTTTTGTTGAAAAAACCTAGATACTTCATTTTGATCGTTTACCAGAGTTTGATAGGTGGTTAAATACAATTCACTCTTCTTTGAACTGGGACAAAAATATTCTGATTTTCTAGAATCTTGTTCACCTCCAGCCAATATTTTATATATAGGTTCCCGCCCAAGAGTGTCTGCAAATTCAGTTCTCCAGGGCCTAAAACACGCTACGGGGCCTACCACAAATAGCATATTGACCTCATCATCAAGCTTTAGTTTCTCATAGAGAGTTAAGATTACTGCTGTCTTCCCGCTCCCAGGAACAGAAAAATTCGCCGCATTTTTTATTAAGTAATGATGGAAGGTCGCTTTGACCTGATGGCCCTTTAATGTTCTTGGAATATGTCTAGAAACGAAAGTTATAAATCTATTGAATTCAGCATTGTCATAATTACCATCCTTATAATCCTTTGCTTGTTTTCTTATTTTATTAATTTCGTCTTTTTCTTTGTACAGTTGTGAAACGCATTTTTCGCAACTTACAGATAAGGAAAAGGGAATTTTTTCTTTATCTAAATATTTGATAACTTTGAGAATTATCGTATTAACTTCCTCTTGAGAAACACTAGACTTGAGCTTATAATTATTCTGCTTTGGTGACTGTCTAAATCCCCAAAATGTTAACTGGCTTGTCTGACTTGCTTTAAGCCTTCCTGAAGAGTCTTCTATTATAATAATCTTTTCTAAAAGATCTATATTTATCACTGAGTGAGCCTAATGCTTTTTATGTTTCTGAGCTAACAACTTTACGTCTTTTTTTATATCTTTCTCACAATGGAAAAATTCACTTTCAAGTTCATCAGCACGTTTCTTAATTTTAAATGCAAGCATTCTTGCCTCTGACAAATCTGAAATTGGTAAACGGGTTGCGTCCATATTTTCATGGTTAAGTTTTTTTAAGGCAGCTTTCAGCAATTCTAAAGGGGTCTCTAGCTCCCGTTGGATTTCATAGGTCTCTTTAACCCTATTTACACGCCTAAGAATATCATTTGCGTATTTTTTTCCCCATATATTATCTAGTGTTCGTTCATCATACTCGTTGCCATCAACGTCAATACTTTCTTTTCTTTCAAGAGTTAGATCAATTTTATTCAATTTAAATAGCTCTTTTTTTGACTCATCATTTTTAAGATATTTTGACAGATCTCTCATAACTTTATGGACTTTTCCTAAATTTGAAAGATCTCTTTTCCTTATAATTTTGAAGGCCGCGTCTTCAATTTTGCCAATTTCATCTTCCTCGATTTTCAGATTAATTCGCTCTTTCTCGTTTTCCAATTTTTTGTATACGTGTTGATAATAATCAATAAACGCCTGCCACCGCCCCTCCCGATCAGCCATGCCTGTTGATACTGTTCCATATAGGCCCTCTCTTCCCAGATGAGCAAGATACCTATCTACACATTCTAAGGGTTTTAGATATTCTTCTTCTTCTCTCCTTTTTTCGTTTTCAAATTCTCTTTTTGAAAGATGAGCATAGCGGGGGTCGTCTCGTAATTGTTCTTCTAAGGGCATCCCTAGGTCTATTTTTCGTCGCATAGACAACGCTCTGTCAAATCCATAATATTCTGCTTTGCCTGTACTCTGATATTGGTATCGATTCTCAATCTTTTCGATTTCATAAAGAGTTGGAGGGCCCCCTTCATCATCTTTGCCAGGAAGTATCACCACTTTCATAAACAAGAATTTGTTTATATGTTCAGGAGTGATATTTAGGATTTCCATAACCATTTTCCTCCGATTTCCATTTATAAGGAACCCATCGCAAGTGATTATGGCTGGCTCAAGTTGTCCTTTATGCAAAATCTGATTTTTTAAGTCTTTGGTTTTTTCTATATCTTTTCTTTCTAAGAAGTCGCGAATTATTTTTTGAGCCTCCCTAGTTTTTTCATCTAGCAGAGCATGGTTTTTTTCATAATCAAGTACATCCGATGATATTCGACCATTATTTTTTCTATATCTTAATAGCTCTATCGGGACCTCATAGATTTTTCTAGCTTTCCTATTTTTAATTTCATCCCTGAAGTCAATCACTATCTCGTTAGGTGCTGGTGTCAGTTCCTTCCTTTGCTTGATCTCACATGCAAAGTCCTCGATAATTTCTCTGAGGGCAGGTTTTGTTATTTTGTTCATTTATTATCCCCCCGAATAATTAGTTTTGGGTTCTTTTGCGGTCATTCATTAATTGGAAAAGTCATATCAAAACCAAACAATCTATGGACTGTCTTCATCTTTGAAAAATAGAATAGAGTATCATACTTCTAGGAATAAATGTGATCGTCTATGCTATCATGATGACACTTGGGGCATTTCATAGCCCATTCTCCCCCTCGCCGGCATAATGATAGGATATTATTATATGAGATGAGAGTCAAATCTGTAATATATAGACCTATCCCCATATGCCCATATTGTGACCAACATGTGGCCAAACTGGCTAAAAAGCACTGAAAATCATGCCTTAGGATTGAAGAAAAAAGAAGGATCAGATATTCTCTAAATCACTACAAATAAGGGAAATCAGGGGGAATCAGAGTATTTTCTCTGGTGGAGCTGACCAGGATCGAACTGGCGATCTCTTGAATGCCATTTAATTGCCTTATAGATGCACCTCTCCTTCTCCGTGTGGACACGGTGTGGACAAATTCGCTAAAAATGGCTCAGTTTAAGTGACTCAGGCTAAAAATAGGAAAAGATTTAAGTGGCTGAAAATACAAGAAAACAGGGAGCGCGCCCGGGGTGATTCGAACACCCGACCTTTGGATTCGAAGTCGTATGAGGCCGGGCCGTGGCCTGTCGTAGGTTATTGAATATAAACCGGCTTACGGTCCCCCTCGGGATTCCCGCCGGCAGGGCTTTCGTCTTTCTTTCGTTCTGGCTCCTTAGCGTCCACAAGGCAATCGACGGCTCGCTTCTGGACCTCGGTGATCGGCGTGATGTACTTGGACGTCATCGTGATGGAGCTGTGGCCGAGGAGGCTGCTGATCGTCGGGAGATCCACGCCGCGGGCGTTCAGCATCGTCCCGAAGGTATGCCTGAGGTCATGGATCCGAAGGTTCTTGATGCCGGCCTTCTTGCAAGCCGACGCAAACGCCCTTCGGAAGCTGAGAATCCTCTCCCCTGTCTCGGGATCGCATAGGACATAATCCGAGACGCGCGGAAGGCGCCGCAGGATTTCGAGCACGTTCTGATTTAACGGAACCCTCAGGACCTTGTTATTCTTCCGCTGCGCCCGCTCGAGACAGATGAGGCCGTCGTCCATGTTCACGTTCGCCCAGCGGAGCCCCATGATCTCGCCGCGCCTAAACCCCGTGTTGAGCGCCAGGATAATGAAGTTCCTGAGAATCGGCCCCGAATCGTCAAGGGCTGCGAACAGACGTTCTCTCTCATCAGCCGTGAGATACCGCTCCCGGCCGTTCTCCTGGAATTTCTTGATGCGCCTCCAATTGATCGGACTCGCGTCCAAGTACTCCCATTCGACAGCCTTGTTGAGCATCGTCCTCAGAAGCGCGATCTCCCGATTGATCGTCGCTCCCGACGTTCTCATAGGCTGACCGTCGGGTGTTTTGCGACGGGTCGTCTTTTTCTGGCGCTCGGCCTGGTATTTTTCAATGCGCTCGATTTTGATGTCCGACAGGAACATGTTGCCGAAATAGGGTTTCAGGTGGTTGTTATAGACCGTCAGGTCCGTATGATAGGACCGCTTCTTGCTCGCGTAGATGTCCAGAAACTTCTTGGCAAAGTCCTTGAAGAGGATAGACTTGGTCGATGGCCCGATGCCGAGTTTCCCGTTGATGAGGCCCGTCCTGATCACGGCTAGGGCGGCCTCAGCTTCCCTCTTGCTGTCGCCGATAACCCGGATAACTCGTCGCTTTTTGACGGTGATGTCGATGCACCACTTACCCTGCGCATTCCGGAACAGGTTCCTAATTTTCCTTTTGGCCACTTGCTTCTCCCCTAATATCCGCGCGAACTCTTTTCAGACCAGCGCCCGAACCGTGGCTTCGAGGCTTTCAAGGGCGGCCCGCTTCTCGCGTCCCTGCATTCGTGATACCGCCCTGATATAGAGTTCCTCGAACTCGGCCGGCCCTATTATTTCCGGTGTTCCCACCAGGTCTTCCATGCTCATGCTCGTCGCTTCCCCCTTTAATGAAATTCACAAGGTCCAGCTCCCGGATCCTCCAGAGCCGCCCACCGCCAAGCTTGAAGGCCCGCAGTCGGCCAGAATGGATCAGGCGAATAACCATTCCTCGCGAGACCTTGAGAAGACTCTGAACATCCCTAACCGTCAAGAATTGATTCATCTCGCCCGCCTTCCACGTGCTTCATTAATATTCATCTATATTCATAAATACGCCTTATTTTGCCTTTTGTCAAGCCCCCCCTTTCATTTTTTTTCTTGCCTGTGTTATTATCTCCATAATGAACGTGGAATACTTTTCCAAAAAGGACCTGATGGCTTATCTCAAAATCAGCAAAGGGACCATCGAGCGCCTCATGAAGCAAGGCCTCCCCCATGTTAAGCTCGAGCGCCGAGTTCTTTTTCGAAAAGCCGATGTAGATAAGTGGCTAGAATCGAAGATAGTTCGAGCTCAAGGGTCCAGATAAGAGGAGCAATGCTTGCCGAGATCCTTTCAGATCTCGCCTCGCTCCAAACGGACGGCCTGGCCCTTGCCTGACGTGGATAACGAGATGGAACAAGGCCAACTCAACTGGGAATGAGCTAGCTATGCCGGTTAGAAAATCCGAACTCTATTCCTCCCTCTGGAAAAGCTGCGACGAGCTGCGGGGCGGGATGGATGCCTCACAGTACAAGGACTATGTCCTCGTCCTGTTATTCATGAAGTACGTTTCCGACAAAGCGGCGAGCCAGCAGGACTACCTTCTCGACGTTCCTAAAGGTGCCAGTTTCACCGACATGGTCGCCCTGAAGGGCGATAAGGAGATCGGCGATAAGATCAACAAGATCATCGCCAAGCTCGCCGAGGCCAACGACCTCAAGGGCGTAATCGACGTAGCCGACTTCAATGACTCGGACAAGCTCGGCAAGGGCAAGGAGATGGTGGACCGTCTCTCCAACCTGGTCGCTATCTTCGATACCCCGGCGCTAGATTTCCGCAGCAATCGTGCCGAGGGCGACGATCTTCTCGGCGACGCCTACGAATACCTGATGCGGCACTTCGCCACCGAGTCCGGAAAGAGCAAAGGCCAGTTCTATACTCCGGCGGAGGTTTCGCGCATCATGGCCAAGGTTATCGGGGTCGGCAAGGCCAAGTCAGCCAGCCAGACTATCCACGACCCCACCTGCGGCTCGGGCTCCCTGCTGCTAAAAGCGCATGACGAGGCTAAGAGTCGCACGGGCCTCGACCTCGCGCTCTATGGACAGGAAATGGACAATGCTACGGCCGCCCTGGCGCGAATGAACATGATCCTGCACGACTGTCCCACGGCGGAAATCTGGAAGGACAACACTCTCTCGAGCCCACACTTCAAAGCGACCGACGGCCGCCTCAAGACCTACGACTTCGTCGTCGCCAATTTCCCCTTCTCCACGAAAGCCTGGAGCAACGGCTTTGACCCGGCTAATGACCTTTACGGACGCTTTGCTTTTGGTAATCCGCCCAAAAAGAACGGCGACTACGCTTTCCTTCTGCACATCCTAACTTGCCTCAAGAGCACAGGCAAGGGAGCGGTCATTCATCCGCACGGCGTGCTGTTCCGTGGCGGAGATGAGGCTACGATCCGTCGAGAAATCGTCCGCCGCGGCTACATCAAGGGAATTATCGGTCTTCCCGCCAACCTCTTTTACGGCACTGGCATCCCCGCCTGCATCCTCGTGCTCGACAAGGAAAACGCTCACGCCCGAAAGGGTATCTTCATGATCGATGCATCCAAGGGCTTCATCAAGGACGGAAACAAGAACCGCCTGCGTGCCCAGGACATTCATCGCATCGTGAACACCTTCACGCGCCAACTCGAAATACCGGGCTTCTCCAGAATGGTGCCCCTCTCCGAGATCAGCGATCCAAAGAACGGTTTTAACCTCAACATCCCCCGCTACATCGACAGCACAGAGCCCGAGGACTTACAGGACATCGACGGTCATCTGCGCGGAGGCATTTCCGATCGCGACATTGATGCGCTCGACCGCTACTGGCAGGTCATGCCCTCTATCCGCCCTCTGCTTTTCGAATCGGCGGGTCGCACTGGCTACAGTCACCTGAAGTTGCAGGAAAACGAAATAAAGGCCGCCATCCTCGCTCACCCCGAGTTCGTTGCGTTCAAAACTTCGGTCACATCGCTGTTCGGGCAGTGGAAAAAGACCAACGCCCCACGCCTGAGCGCCATCAAGCCGGGCGACCAGCCCAAGGTACTGATCGAAATCCTCTCTGAGGATCTGCTCTCTACTTTCCGAAATGCCCGGCTGATCGACCCCTACAACGTCTATCAACACCTGATGGACTACTGGTCGGAGACAATGCAGGACGATTTCTATCTAATCGTCCACTCCGGTTGGGTGGAGGCCGTCAAGCCGCGCATTATCTCCGATACCAAGGACCAAAAATCAAAAGACGCCCCCGATTTCACGGTGGGCAAGCAGAAGTTCAAGTCGGACTTGATCCCGGCCACGTTGCTCATCGCCCGCTACTTCTCCGCCGAGCAGACGAATATTGAGGCACTCGAAAGCGAACTCGGTGCATTGGAGCAGCAGGTCGATGAACTCAAGGAAGAACACGGTAACGAAGGCGGTCTTCTGGAAGAGGTCGTCGAAGGCGAAGGTGATAAGCGGAAGATCACTTCAAAAGCCATAAAGGCCCAGTTGAATGAGATAGGACTCGATCCCGATTACACGGAAGAGCGTAAAGCCCTGGAGGACTATGCCGCCCTGCTCAACGAGCAGGCCGACCTCAAGAGCCGGTTAAAGGCGGCGAGGAAGATGCTTGAGGCCAAAATTGCCGTGATATACGGCAAGCTCACCGAGGCCGAGATCAAGACGATGGTCGTTGACGACAAATGGCTGACACAGCTTGCCGCCGATGTACGGAACGAACTGGACCACGTTTCTGAGACGCTCACCGCTCGTATCCGCCAGCTCGCCGACCGCTATGCCGCTCCCCTGCCACAAATACAGCAGGAGGTGGAAGCCTTGGCCGCCCGGGCAGAAAAGCACCTGAAAAGGATGGGGTTCGTATGGAAGTGAGGCCCGGCTATAAGCGGACCGAAGTGGGGGTGATCCCGGACGAATGGGAGGTAAAGCCACTCGGGGACATCTTTGAGTTCAGCGGAGGTTTCACTGCATCCCGCGAGCAACTCTCAAGCAAAGGCTATTGCTACTTGCATTATGGTGACATTCACAAGTCGGAAAAAACATTCATTGATGTCCAAGCCGAGTTTCTTGACATACCGAAGTTGGAAATCCCGCTCAATCGGGTCTCATCGAGGTCTATCCTAAATGACGGCGACATTGTCTTCGTAGATGCGTCAGAAGATGATGAAGGCACAAGTAAGCACATCGTCGTCATCAATCAGCCAGCTATTACCTACATATCTGGCCTCCATACCATCGTTGCTAAGGGCAAGGATAGTTCTCTTGACAACCGTTTCAAACAATTCTGTTTTCAAACTGCAGACATTAGGCGCCAGTTCTATTTCTACGCTGTTGGGACGAAAGTAAGCGGAATTAGCAAGACCAACATCTCGAAGTTGTTACTGCCCATCCCGTCTCTCTCCGAACAACGCGCAATCGCCACCGCACTGGGGGATGTAGATGTCCTGTTGGGCGCGCTGACTCGGCTCATCGCCAAGAAACGCGACCTCAAGCAGGCCGCCATACAGCAGCTCCTCACAGGCCGGACCCGCCTGCCAGGCTTCAAAGACGAGTGGGAGATGATGCGGCTGGACGAACTTGCGGAAATCATCAGCGGAAGCACGCCCAAGACAAGTGAGCCTGCTTACTGGAACGGTTCGATCAAATGGTGCACGCCGACTGATATCACGGGTTGCTCGGGGAGATACATCGTTGAGACTGAGCGAACGATTTCCACGGACGGGCTGGCGAGTTGCTCCGCGCAATTGCTGCCGGTCGGTTCACTCCTGCTGTGTAGCCGCGCAACCATTGGCGAAATCAGGATTGCTGGCTGCGCGATTTGCACGAACCAAGGCTTCAAGTCTCTGGTCTGCAAGCCAGATGTGAGCAACGAGTTTCTCTATTACAAGCTGCTCACGATGAAATCACAGATGGTTGAACGAGCCATTGGCTCAACCTTCCTCGAAATCTCGAAAAAGGAAACTGCTGCGCTTGAGCTTTCCGTTCCTGAACATGACGAGCAAACCGCCATCGCCGAAGTGCTGTCGGACATGGATGCGGAGCTTGCAGCGCTGGAGCAGCGCCGCGACAAGACCCGTGCCCTCAAGCAAGGCCTGATGCAAGAGCTTCTGACCGGGAGGATTCGTCTAGGATGAGCACTGTCGGTGAGATCGAAAAGAAGACCCAGCAGCGAATAGTGACGCTATTCCGCGAGCAACTGGGCTATGACTATCTCGGCGACTGGACTGATCGCGAGGGCAACCGCAACATCGAAGAGAAGTTGCTGCACGCGTTCCTGCGTGATAAGCAGAACTACGATGAGCGGTTCATCGCGCGGGCCCTTCACGTCCTCGATAAGGCCGCGGGAGACACCAGCAAAAGCCTCTATGACCGCAACCGAGCCGTGTATGAGCTGCTGCGCTACGGCGTGAAGGTGAAAGCCGAGGTCGGCGAGAACACGCAGACAGTCTGGCTGGTCGATTGGGAGTGTCCGGAGCGGAATGAGTTCGCTATCGCCGAAGAGGTGACCATCCTTGGCACTGACGCCAAAGCTCACACCAAACGCCCGGACGTAGTGCTCTATGTGAACGGCATCGCGCTCGGGATGCTGGAGCTTAAGCGCTCCACGGTTTCCGTGGCCGAGGGCATCCGCCAGAATCTCGACAATCAAAAGAGGGTCTTCATCGAGCACTTTTTCTCGACAGTGCAGTGGGTGATGGCGGGAAACGACACCGAGGGCCTGCGTTACGGCGCCATTCAGACGCCGGAGAAGTATTACCTCAGATGGAAGGAAGAGAGCCCCATTGAGAGCCTGCTGGAACGCGCGCTCGTCCAGCTCTGCGGCAAGGCCCGCTTCCTCGAACTCATTCACGACTTTATCGTTTTCGACGCCGGAGTCAAGAAACTCTGCCGCCCGAACCAATATTTCGGCGTGCGGGCCGCACAGGAACACGTAAAGCGGCGTGAGGGCGGGATCATCTGGCACGCCCAGGGCTCGGGCAAGAGCCTGATCATGGTCTGGCTGACCAAGTGGATCCGAGAACACGCAGCGGATGCCCGGGTTTTGATCATCACCGACCGCACAGAGCTCGACGAGCAGATAGAAAGGGTCTATACGGGTGTCAACGAAGAGATCTACCGAACCAAGAGCGGGGCAGATTTGATCGCTAAACTGAACGCGACCGCGCCTTGGTTGATGTGTTCGTTAATCCACAAGTTCGGCGGGAAAGAGGAAAGCGAGGAGATTGGCGACGTCCCTGCTTACATCGAGGAGTTGAAGAAGGCGCTGCCACCCGGATTTGCCGCCAAGGGCAACCTCTTCGTCTTTGTGGACGAATGCCACCGCACCCAATCCGGCGAGCTGCACAAGGCCATGAAGGGCATCCTGCCGAATGCCATGTTTATTGGCTTCACCGGCACGCCTCTTCTCAAGGCCGATAAGCAGAAGAGTATTGAAGTCTTCGGGCGCTACATCCACACCTATAAGTTCGACGAAGCGGTGAAGGACAAGGTTGTGGTTGACCTGCGCTATGAGGCACGAGACATTGATCAACGCATCACGTCCCAGGCGAAGATCGATCAGTGGTTTGAGGCCAAAACTCGAGGCCTGACCGATCTGGCGAAAGCCCAGCTCAAGCTGCGCTGGGGAACGATGCAGAAGGTGCTCTCCAGCCAGTCGCGTCTGGAGCAGATCGTGGCCGATATCCTGATGGACATGGAGACCCGCGACCGACTGAAAAGCGGACGCGGCAATGCCATGCTTGTTTCCGACAGCATCTACCAGGCGTGCAAGTTCTACGAGCTATTCAACAAGACCGATCTCAAGGGCAAGTGCGCTATCGTGACTTCCTATAGGCCTTCCGCGGCCGATTTGAAGGGCGAGGAGAGCGGCGAAGGGGAAACCGAAAACCTACACCAGTATTCGATCTATCTGCAGATGCTAGCCGACTGGTTCAACGAGCCTCCCGAAATCGCGGTGAACAAAGCAGAGGAGTTCGAGAAACAGGCCAAGAAAAAGTTCGTGCAAGAACCGGGGCAGATGAAGCTCCTGATCGTGGTCGATAAGCTGCTAACAGGCTTCGACGCGCCGCCAGCAACTTACCTCTACATCGACAAGCAGATGCGCGACCACGGCCTGTTCCAGGCCATCTGCCGCGTGAACCGGTTGGACGGCGACGACAAGGAATATGGGTATATCATCGACTACAAGGATTTGTTCAAGAGCCTCGAGGGCGCGGTCCACGACTACACCTCGGGCGCTCTGGACGGATACGACCCGGAGGATGTGGCGGGACTGCTGCAAGACCGACTGGCAAAGGCCCGGGAGCGTCTAGAGGAAACCCGAGAGGCTGTGAGGGCTCTTTGCGAGCCCGTCGAGTTGCCGAAGGATTCAGCAGCCTACCTGCGCTATTTCTGTGCCAAGGATTCAGCCGACGCTGAGCAGCTCACGGCCAACGAACCGAAACGGTTTGCCCTCTACAAGCAAGTGGCGGCTTTTGTGCGAGCATTCGCCGAACTCGCGAATGAGCTGGAAGAGGCCGGCTATTCCGCCAGAGAAATCGACGCTCTGAAGGCCGAGGTTGATCACTACGAGAAAGCACGCAATGAGGTGAAGCTCGCTAGCGGCGATTACATCGACCTCAAAATGTATGAACCGGCCATGCGGCATCTGATCGATACCTACATCCGGGCAGAAGAGAGCGAAAAGGTGTCCGCCTTCGACGACCTATCCCTTATCCAGCTTATCGTCGAGCGAGGGGTTGAGGCGGTCGATAGCCTGCCGGATGGAATCAGGAAGAACAAGGACGCTATCGCGGAGACAATCGAAAACAACGTCCGCAAGCTGATCATCAACAAACAGCCGATCAACCCGAAGTACTACGAAAAAATGTCGGAACTGCTAGATGCCCTAATCGAACAGCGCCGCAAGGAGGCCCTGGATTATCAGGAGTATCTGCGCAAGATTGTCGAGTTGACGAAGAAAGTAAAGAGCCCGGAAGTAAGCGGTGAGTATCCTGTGACGATGAATACGCCCGGCAAGCGGGCGCTGTATGACAACCTCGACAAGAACGAGGCTCTGGCACTGGCAGTCGATGCAGCGGTCCGGGCCAGCCGGCAGGACGATTGGCGAAGCAATCTGTTCAAGATCAAGAAGGTGAGAAATGCGATCTGGGCCGCACTTGAGTCGGCTGGGGCGAAAGTGGGAGGCGGGGGTGAGGTCGCCCGGGCGGGAGCTGTGCGGGAACCTCGAGCTGCCTACGCCTCGGAATCGTTGGAAGAACGGGTCGTGAGAATCCTCGCGTTAGTGAAAAACCAAGATGAGTACTGAGTTCACCGAAATACGAGTGAGCGGGCTGGTGGTTCAAGTTGTCCGCAAGAACATCAAGAATCTGCACCTCGGCGTTTATCCCCCGAATGGCCGTGTGCGGGTGGCGGCGCCCCTAAATGTCAACAATGAGGCCGTACGTCTGGCGGTCGCCGCCAAGCTCGGCTGGATCAAAAAGCACCAGGCAAGGTTCAGGGCTCAGTCGCGCCAATCCGGACGAGAGTTGGTCAGTGGTGAGAGCCACTATTATCTGGGACACCGGTATCGCCTCTGCGTCCTCTGCCACGACGGAGTGCCTAGAGTAGTAGTGCGCGGCAAGTATGCCATAGAGCTCCATGTGCGGCCCGGGACCACGGCAGAGCGTCGCAGGCAGGTTTTACAGGATTGGTATCGTCAACAACTCGGGGAGTTGATCCCGCCGCTTTTAAAAAAATGGCAAGAGGCCTTAGGTGTTCAGGTCACACAGTGGCGCATCAAAAAGATGAAAACAAAGTGGGGCTCCTGCAACTTCAAGGTCCGCCGCATCTGGCTAAACCTCGAGCTTGTAAAGAAACCGACACAGTGCCTTGAGTATATTATCGTTCACGAACTTGCGCATCTCATCGAACGGCATCATAACGATCGTTTCATCTCCATCATGGACCAGCATATGCCGCATTGGCGGCTGCACCGGCAGGAGTTGAATTCTGCTCCACTGGCGCATGAGACGTGGATATACTAATTAATTTCAGATGGATTAGATGCAGCGTATGCGAAAGACCTACGATGCGGCCTTCAAGGCCACGGTCCTGGAAGCCCGGGCGCATCTGGGTGCTTTTCGTTTCTACTAAGAGGCGCGGCCGCACGATGCGCTGGGATATCGGACGCTGCAGGAAGTCTATTTTGGGACGCGGGCGGCGTTGGCGTCGGCTTCGGAGGCCATGGTTTGATATGGACCGGATCGAGAAAGTCATTTGTAAAGTAAATAATGAAGCCGTTTTTCCTGGGTTTTAGAAAAAACTGGCTTTTAAACATCGAAGTGGCTAAAATGGTCACGAACGGCGGGCTGGGAATACACCTTCAGAAGGCCCCTAAATTGTCCAAAGAATGGGGAGAGGGTCAGTTTTCTTATTTTTCGTTCTTAGAACCGTGCGTTAGCTGTAACTTGGAAATCTCTAATCTCATCTGTTGCGGCTGAAGCCTCAGGCGCACATTGCCCCGCATAGTAGCACCAATCCTAGCGAATTCGATTGACAAAGTAAAACTCCTCGTATCTCCATTATCAAAAGGTAGCTCGAATGTCGTGCTTACTTTTGCGTTACCAATCTTATTCAATTCCGTTTCGAACGCGAAGAGCTTTTCTATTTGCTGGTTAACACTTCTGAGGTCTGGGCGACGATAAGGAGCATTCGTCGGGATCTCTGCTGGATCAACGATTTTTGTCTTCAACTCCAAATAGGGTTGGGATGAACCGCTTTGTTCCTCGGATAAGGTCGCCTGCGATGACAGCGAGTGCGGCGTGGCAGTCTTTCGCAACATGAAACCTCGGTCGAAACCGCCTCTGCGTTTGCTTTTTTCCTTACGTTCCAAATTGACTTGGCTGGGGCTACTCTGTATTGCCCGGGCGATCGCACTTATCACTTCCTGGACGTCGGCGAGCTCCGTTATTAATTCGTTGCCGGCCTTTGCATCTAAAACCTCATAAGCTTCCTCAACAAGTTTCTGGCGCAATGCAGCAACCAAAGCGTCGCCACTTAACTGAATGATCTCCACTTTTTCATTGCGCCCCTCAATGATGGCTGGAATCTTGTCTCGGACAACCTTGTTGTATTCAACAACATCTTCTTCTGCTCCGACCAAGTCGGTGCATTCGACCTGAGCACCCGCACGTTGCAACACGTAAAAAGCATGTGACAAGATCCCGCCCGCAAGTTCCACGACAATCTTATAAGCACTTGCGAAAGTCCCTAATTCTTCTGCGAATTTTGGATTGCGAATGAGTTCAGGGTCTGTCGGTTTCACAATAATTCGCTCGACATGAATACCTCTGAGTACCAGTTCCTTTAATTCTTCCCAATTGGTGCAGTCGGAGATTACATGATTACGTGCTATCGCGAGCTTTTTGCGAGGGGCGGCCTTCGGCAGACCCTCAGGTTGCCATTTACTATGGAACCAGGGGAGAACTTTGTGCCTAGTGACGCGTATATCATTATCGATAAACCACATCACTACCACTGGATGGCCCTCGCGGTCAGCGATCCTGCGTGTTGTCGAGGCTATTTCGAATATCCAGTTTTTGCGCTTGATGCTGGGCCGCCAATCGTATGGAGCACCTGTATGCATTGGGACCCAACGACCAGCTGAGTCAGGAGCGATAAAGGTTCCCTTGTATCGGAGGCGCTTAAAGATTGGGTACTTCTTTATAATCGAAAGCTCATGGACACCGGTCTGAACATCCACCTCGAAGGTATCATGTGAATACCAGTACAGTCCTTCGGGAAGGCCCCAAAGAGATTCTATTCTAACCATCCTTTTTCCGGGTTCTGCTCCTGCCCAAGCAGATGCTATAGATGGGAGGAAATGATGTCCAATGAGACACAGCGATGCAGACAGAAGCCCGCTTTCTTCGACACATGCTTTAAACGTAGTAATTAGCCATTCTTTTGCTGCTCCGGCTGATCTTAGTTCGTCGCTTCTCGGCAACATTTCCCGCTGGTCAAAAGGAATGCCGCTACCATCAGTACGGATAATGAGGGGACGTTTGGTCAAACGGCTAAGGTCCGAGTCCAGCACCGACGGTATTCGTCCCTGAAGAACGTTCTTGAGAATCTTTTGGTCCTCAAGTATATAAAACTGAGGCATACAATATCCGAGTTCCGAATAGAGCCTAGCGTTTCCAAGCTTGCTGAAGGTTTCGAAGTGTTGAGCGCCCGCCACCTTAAAGACAGAGAGTTCCATTGCCGAAATCTCCGCAACATCATCAGGTCGTAGTGAGGTAGGATCAACTCCGACTTCCTCCTCTGCACTATCGGCTTGTACAAGCCAAATGGCGGATCCATCCCATACCCATTCGAAATGAATTCGTACATTGAAAGCGGTTGCCCAGTGAGCTACCTTCCTCAAACAGAGCGTAATCTGAGGCTCCGAACCACAACTTAGATCCAAGTCGGAAGGACTGGTTCCATCTCTCCACTTGCGAATTGCGATGTGGCTTAGGTACCCCGGTCGATTTCTTTGAAGTTCGATTTCAACAATCCAATCGCGATGCTCACAACTCAGATGTCTTTCGTTCGATAAATGTCCTCTCCTTTTTGAAGGGACATGGGTTTGAACGATCCAATGCACGTTTTTAGTTGATTGATCGGGAACTTGTGAAGATAGCCTACGAATCGTGTCACTGATCTGGTCAATAGAGCACGTTTCTGAGGCCAAACTTCCGCGGCTCCTCAATGTCTCTGTTGCACCGCTCGATCGAACGATAACGCGCCCAATAGAGATTGACGCTTTAGCTAAGGCATCTTTTATCCACCCCTGAAGATCACTGCCGCTGAATGTTAAAGCGGCCGTGTCAATCACGAAAAAAGTGGGGACCCATTCTGGGGGGAGAGAAGCCAGCCCACGAGCTTTCCACCCTATGCTATTAGCCGCCAGTGATTCCGGCTCAATGGCGACCGTGCCGTGAGCACCAATTTTCCATATCGGACGGTTCGGTCTAAGTGTTCTAACAATTGTCTTTGGATTTCTCGTATCGTGAGGCATTCTTCCTTGATTCCGCATTTTCTTCCCAAAGTCAAGTTCTCGCGTTGGGTCAGCCCTTCTATTAAGCAGAAGGCCCTGGGCAAACACGTGGAATAGTGAGGTGGGGAGAGAAGTAGATAATCTCATTGCCTTGTCGGCTTGCCCTTGCGGTATGACGCCACAGGACGCGGCGACACCTAAAATTACGATACAATTTTCGGATGGGCTGAACGTCATCATATGACACCAGCCACGGACATTGTAATTCTGATATTCCATCCCGGACCCTGGCATGATCGTCAGGCCCGTATGCATTATAATAGAGATTCCTTCCAGTGCCGAAGTATGGTGGATCAAGGTAGACCAACTTATTACGGCCGCGTCTGTGATAATGGAGGAGTTCCATTGCGTCCATACATGAAAGGTGGATACGGCTCTTGAAAGAAGCAATTAGGGTCAAGCGACGCACAAGTTCAGTGGAATTAAACCGCGCGTCGATTCGCCAATCGCCTCGCTGCGCTTTGCCGCCGATCATCCCCCCGTTTAGGATTCCTGAGTGATTTGTCCTGTTCAGAAAGAAGGTAGCGAAGCCAAGTGCGAACTCTCCCGAGCGGAGCCCCTGACGGTATATTTCTCTCTGGCGCGTCCACTCATAAGGCGTTACGCTCGTTGTTTGTACTAAGTCAGAGAACCTATCGTTATGATTCAAAACAGAATGCCAGAACGCGTGGATGGCAGGATCTAAATCATTCAGGTATACCTCGTCGACTTTATCAGTAAAAAGCAAACTAAGAGCGAGGCTCGCGCCGCCAGCATACGGCTCGACGTAGACGGGACATTTTTCGAAATTTTCTGTAATTAACCGTTCAAAAAACGAATAAAACCTCCACTTCCCGCCTGGGTAGCGTAACGGAGAAGCATTTCTCATAGAAGTTCTTTCAGTCTTGATATGGCGCCGACGCTCTAGGAGTCTTTGTGCTTTTCCTTTGAACGGCTAGTTCCAAATAAAGTTTCCGCGATTTCGTATAGCTTTGCGATTGCGCTGTCTGAGAAGTAGCCCACTAGGAATCCGAGACCGATAAGCAACGGATAATTATCCGTCGCTTTACTATCGAAGATCCTTATCACGCCAGAAGTAATTAGGACAGTTACTCCGAACGCCAAGCAACCGGAGATATGAGGCGTAAATACTCGCCAGAGCCTTCGGTCCATATGCCAAAGCTGTCGAGCCACTGAGTGGTAAAGCCACTTAATATCAAAAAGCGTTCCGCCCAGAGTGCCCGCAGCCCAAGCCAGCCCGTACTTGAAGAGTGCTTTGCACCTACTGCTAGGAAGATGAAGCCAGTCTTTCGGGAGTTCTAACCAAAGAATAACCATAACCGCTGGGACAAGGATTAACAGCACGGCAAGGTAGATAGCTTCCTGCCGTATTCCCTTTTGAGCTACGGGGTCGCTGTACTTCGATTTCCAATCCAACAGCTCGCGGTTGTCAGTTGGATCCGCTTGCCCAAAACTTGAGATATCATTTAGCTGCTTCATTCGCTCATGACGCGGCTACCGCTCTAAGGCTTTCGATCGTTCGCGTAATGTTTTCGTGCTGCGGGTAATCGCGCCAACTATACCGGTCTGGGACACCCAATTGAGAGGCGATAGCCTTTCGAAATATTTGACTTCCAAACTCATCATGGACGGCAATTCGAGCGTGGCCGAACAGCTGTTCGACGTACAGATAATCGCGTCCTTGGGCGAATGCGGAACGGCATTTATATAGATCCGCATCTGACCATTGGATATCTCGCGGGAGGTAAGGCCGGGCAGCAGAGATCAAATCGAAGCCAATAGGTACGAGGTGAAGATGAGCGTGATCGACGCCACAGCCGACCTGCCGTTTTAGGCTACTTGGGCCATGCTCGAAAGCACACAGAGCCCCATATTTCGGCGTTAAGTATTCCGCCACTCGCGCCCTGAAATCCATCATTTCGTTCGCCAGATCTGCGGGCATCGCTCCTATTGATAGAAAATGTTTTTTGGGCACAACTAATATCCAACCTTCTACTATTGACCCGAGAGATGGTAGTGCTAGGAAGTTAGCTGAAAAGAAGAGAGGTTCATCCCATCTGTGACGTTGGCGGCCAGCTACGAGATTCGAACATAAACAACACTCACTCATGTGACCATACTCCAATCCGTTAAAAAAAGGTCTTCGGCTGAGCTCCCCGATCTCCACCTCCGACCATTATTAAAGATAATAGAACAAGGCATAGGCGATGTCAAGCGGGTTCGGGATCTTGGGGAAACCTACATTTTATCGACATTTGTAGCATCTTTAGGATAAGATATTTGGGCCAAAGGATTGAAAGATGGGCGTATACCTCTGTGAGCTCTCCAACTGGAAATCATGAGTCCCCGCCGCCGTGAAGGTCCCGTCAGAAACAACCAGACCGGATACTACTTTTTTGACCAGATTATAGGCTTAAATTTATATGAATTTCCTTTTTCCGCGGCGTGGTGAATCACCGCTCCGGACAATGAATCTTCCCTCTTAACCATACCTGAAGTGTATCGCCAGCCGAGCGGCAATGTCAATAACCGCGCGTCAGCCCTCCAAACGTTTCTTGATGACGTCGGCGATGGTTTTCTTCAGAATCGAAGCCCGAGAGGTCCGCCCCGGATCCCCGCGCCCGTGGAAGCCCCGGGACCGACGACCTCGAACCCCCGCCTCGCTATTCTTGCGTGATCGATCTTCATCTTGGCCATTTCGGGACAAAAAAACGTCATTCGTATTTGAAAGGCCGAATTACGATGAATCCACCCGAGGGAATGCGTTCAAATAATTCGGTCGTCTTATTGTTCCCTTTATTATGTTTATGAAGAAAAGTTCCATAAGTACTTTTGGCGAAAACCGGACAGGCTTCGCGAAAATCCGAAATGGAGAAAGGTTCCTTCACGCTACCCGACTTAACTGCGGCAATAATGCTTCTATATACCGCGTGATCGGCCATGTTTCTCTCCTTTGAGAAAATTTCTTCCTTCCCACCGTTCATATAAACGAGGCGCGATAATCGCCGTCATGGCGTCCCTTCAATCGGGAAGGCTGGCGATGACCCGGTCTTCCCCGCTTCATTCCCGCGCCCCATGTTTTCAAGTAGCCGATCATGCGGGAAGTTTAATACAGGACTGCGGTTTTTGCGGGAGCCGGTCAGTCCAAACGGGCTATCTTTCCTGGCCTTTTCGGCGTCCCCAGCCGCGCCGCGACCTCTGCCTTTTTCATGCCCTTCAGCTCCGTCAGCGTTTTTCTCACTCCAGGCTTTCTGATTGTTATCTTCCCGGATTTCTTCTCCCAATGTGCGATGCTGATCCTGTTCATACCGACCAGAGTGGCTAGGTCGATCTGGGAGAGACCGAGCCGCCGACGGAGGCTCTTGATCCCCCTGGCATAGACCGCGACGTGCTCGGCTTCCGGTTCCGAATGGGCTTCGACCCGCTGATCTTGACCGAACGCGGCCTGTTTTTTTGAAAGTTCCTTGTTATCTTTTTCGATTACGGAGATTCTACTTTTTTGCTCGGCGAGTCTCTTCTTCAGGACAATATGATCCCGGCGGAAATTCGAGAGCGCCCGGCCGACTTCCCGGCGAGAGATTCGCCGAATCTCATCTTTGATTGTTTGAGCGAAGGTGGACATGATAAAGGCTCCTTGTATCTTGAAGATGCACCGATCCCCCGATTGATGAATGAATAATTCTGCATACTGACCAGCTCGCTTTTATTATATCACTCCTCTCGCCGGAATCCCAGGTTGTCGGGACTTCCGGGAAATAGTTCGAGCATCGCGGGAATGAAATTGAACGATTCGCCGGACGAAGATACAGCTGTCAAGGCCGGTGGTTGCTCGCTCATGTGATTCAGGGCCTCGTTTTCACCGACGGCATCATGGACAAAGCGGCCTGAATGGAAATCGACGGGATATACTTATTCCCGGCTCATACACAACAGGTGACAATATCTCAGCAATATTGTAAATAGTTTCTAAAAAAGCGCAAACGGTATAACGACTGAACTCACCGGCAAGCCGCCTGTAAGTTTTTTGCGCACCTACGTGACTGGCAGCTTGTCCGGTACAGTTACTTGTTGGGCCACACTACGTTGGCTCCGCTGATGCCGTCGTGACTACCTAAGATGTTGGAGTCACAGTGCCGCCACCGAACGATAGGTACCCTACCAGAAAGAGCGAAATGATGATGGCTAATGACATGCCGATTTTACCTGGTATTGTACGTCTGCCAACGATGCCTAATATTAAAGCAACAAACTCTAGAATCCAGATTACGATAGGACCGTAAAACCAAAATAATTCTCGAAGACCCGGGACGAAAATCGGGATGACAAACGGAACGATTACTCCCAAAATTGCTGTCCACAAAGAAATCCAACCCACCGTTACTCGTTGTATGCTCATGGCTCCCTCCTCCTACAGATAATGCAAAGATAGGATTTTCCTTTTTCCGAGCGAGCTGAATTCCCGCCCTTGGCCCTGAATCCTCCCTTCTATCCATATCGGTACTATATCTCCGGCCTGTTGGCCCTGTCAATCGCCGCGAAAAGTCGCAAAAAGATTGCCCGATGATCCAATCGGGATAAGAAATTTCTGCCTTCAGAGTCGCTTCGCTTTTATCTCATCACGGGTAAATTTCGTAATTTTGTCCGATAATCTTTCCATGACGGATCAGCAAACGCAATTTCCAGAGTTATGGAATTGCATGTTGGAGGCACTTTTTTAAACAACAAAATTAGTCTTGTGGGAATTCCTGAGCCGAACAGTTTTGTGAAGCTGTTATAGTTTCCAACTTGGTAATTTGGGTTTTCCGAGTCCTGGATTTTATTTCCGATCTGAATGCTCCCCACTCCTATTTCATTTCCGTCTTGATCAATAATACGCGTCCTTTGGCTTTCTCGATCTGAACTTGAAGTGAAAATATAAATGGTTCTATCATCGATATTATTCGTGACAAGAACGTCGCATAGAAGCCGGTCTCCGGAAAGTCTGCATTCGTTTACCACAAAAGTAAAGTCATTCACCTCTGTCTTGATGACTGAAGTGCCGATCCCAGTTTTTCGAATTGCTGATGATCCACTCATAGTATTCGGGGATGAGGATTTTTCCCCGATGCCTTTTTCCAAGAGTTCCTCGATGGTCTTGGTTTTGGCGATATCGGCCGAAGAGGCACCCAAAATCCTGGCTGTGTTCGTATCCAGCACTTTGACGGAAAGCCGGACGGTATCCCCGAAGGGCGTAATCGTCCCCGTGATCAGGGCGTCCGCTCCGGCGATCTGCCCCAATTGCCTCGCCGTTTGGGGATCGATAATACCGGTCGCCGCCAGCTTATGCTCGGCAAGAATCGCCTTCAAATGCGTCCTGTCGATCACATCGAAGGCTTTCCCGGTGGTCGCCAGGCCGACCGAATATTCCTCGGCGAAAAACCTTCCAAGTTCCGTGACATTCCCCTGGAGGTCCGTGAAATCGACGACGGCGATCGTTTTCTTACCCGCATTCACGATGTTTTCCGCAAGCTTCGAGCAGATCCCCGCGATTTCATCTTCTCCTGCATAAACGGGTTCATTCATCAAAAAAATACATGCCATGATCATCAGAACGAAACAACGCCTCCATTCCGATTGTCGGATTTTCATATTTGTTCTCCCTTTCCCGAAAGAAATCGTCATTTAGCCGGAAAGTTTCGCTGCAGAAAAGCGTTGATCTTATCACTCATAAGCACCCCGGCCTGCTTTTCTGCCGCCTCGTTGCTGAATCCGACGCCCGTCGCGGTCAGTACGGCCGAATCGATTACGGCTCCATTTTCGGCTGAGATCAGCTTGATTTCCAGGTTCATCGCCGCGCTGATCGTATCCTGAAGATCCGTATTTTTAATATATTCCACGGCCGATTTCCCAAGCAGAAGAAAAGACGCGCATCTCCTGACGCGCAGATCATTCACTGCGGATGCGTTGCCTGAAAAAACCTTTTCGAATAATCCATCCTTGATAAATGGCTGTTTGAACAAGTTCAGAATCGGATTCATCATTTGGGACCGGACGGATTCCGAGATCAGGCTTCCCAATTCGTTTTTTTCCTTCGTCGTCGCCCCTTCGATTACAAGAAGAGCAACGTTTTTATCAGCTTGGCCTTTGGCGAACGAAGAATTGACGTATCGGTTGAGATTGGAAAGGTATTGTTGTTCTTTTTCTTTTCGGTTCTTTTCGTTGATCGCGGCCATTTCGTCAGCTATTTTTCGGCCCAACGTTTGTTTATAACCTTGAATGACTTCGAGCGTCACGGGCTTGAGTTCGACATTGAAAGTCGGATGATAGCCAGAGCCGTTAAAAAACTCGATTATTCCGGTATCGTCGGAATAATACCAGACCTTGGGTTCTCCCGTAATGGGATCGAAAAACTCAAATCCGTCCATGGATTCGACCGGAATTCTTGTTGGAATCATCCCCTGTAATCTTTTCTGATACTTGCCCATCATGTCCGGCGTGACGGGCTTTAATTCAATCCCATATTTGGGATCGAATCCAGGCGAATCAAAGAAACGAATGCCTTCCGGCGTATTCGCATAATACTTAATTGCTTCCCCTTTGAAATGGCCGAAATACGTTCCCCTGCTGAGAAAAAACATGGCCAGAAAAAAGAGGCCCGCATAGGTGACAATGACTATTTTGCCGAGCGTCTTATGACTCTTTTTTCTGCTGAAAAAACGCAGATTGAGTTTGGAGACTTCCAGCAATGCCCAATACAATGGCATCAGCGCAAAGACCAGTATTCCTTTGACTAGCCACGGGCTCAATCCGCTGACATTGACAAAATTCTGAACCGCATAGTCGAATGTTCGCTTTACGACGAATAACGGAAATTTCGGAAGGAGTATGGCAGCCGTAAGAATAATGATGATTCCGATTATCAATGAGGCGGCAATCTTGTTTTTTTTCTCCACCATCTCGCCCTCCAAGGAACACCAATAGATGCTTATTAAAGGAAAGAATGGGTGTTGATAAAAAGTCCCATCATCAGAGAAGAATCTTAAGCTTGCTGTTAGAGAATGTCAAGGAAAGAATAAGAAGTTGTTTTTTCACGGCATGGCGAATTCCCGCTCCGGAAGATGAATCTATTAGGGACAGAGAAAAAAGCGGTGGAGAATAAATGGATTTGGTAAGCACTCCCCTGTTTACTAAAACTCATAAGAAGCCATAAATCCAATGATGCCACGGTCCACCAAATGAAAAAGGCCCATAAACTCAAATCGGCCGATGGCCACCCCAGCCCCGAACCTCCCTCCGAGATCGAGCTCCGACCCCCCATCTCTGCTTTTCAGGTCCAAGTAGAATCCGAGCCCTGCCTGAGCAAAGACACGCGACTTTCCTACCGGCAAGGAATAGCGGACATCCGCTGAGAGTAGGAGGCGGGTCCAACCCCCCCTAGCCCCGCCGGAAGCGCCAGTAAACATGAGTGCCTCGACACCGGCCACGAGATCCAAAGGCAATTCTTTGACGAGGGGGAAGTTCAGCCGGCCATGAATTCCAAAGCCGATGACAAAATAATCAGAATACTCACCCGTGGGAAAAGCGAGGGAAAAGCCGGACTTCAGAGAAGCCCTGCGGGCGGAACCTATTTCTTTAGTTTTCATCGCCGCATTTGCCAGTGGCTCAACATGGGGTTTTATTTCTTCGAGAAGTTCAACGTCTTCGCTTTCAACGAATCCGCTAATCACCACCCCATCGCTATCGGGAAGGGAGTTAATCTTGTACCAATCTCCCCTCTTTTCTTCCGATAAGACGGTTGCCCCCAGGGGAATGGCAAAAATACTGGGCGATCTTAGATCAGCCTTCAGGCGGATGTTGGCATTGGCGGAGACGAGCCGTATCCGGTATTTTGTCGCAGCAACTGAAGATTCCCCCGACACTGGCACATCTGCTTGCCCTAGGACTTCAACCAGGCTCTGATGGATATAGCCCTTAAGGACAAGACCGGTTTCATCAGCAGGTATTGATACCTTAAACCAATTGCCAATTTTGCCTTCCGAGATTAGGATGCCTCCCAGAGGTACCCAAGATATCACAATAGCTTGGGAATTCGGTCTTAGCCGCACGTTAGCATTTGTAGTGTTGACAACCAATTTGGTTAGCTCCGCATGCGCGGAAAGACCAAGAGCAAAAATCAAAAGAAGGCCCCGTAAGTAACTGAATATTTTTTTCATTTTAGAGTACCTTACTAATTAGATGCCCTATCGAAATTTTATGACCGTGCCGTATATCAACAACCGGCCCTCTTCTCTCCCCACTGGACTTGTAAATTGAAGCCTAAGGCCAATGACTGCATCTCCTCCGGCCTTGATAACTTTTTTCTCGAGTTTTTCTGCGCCATCCTTAAGAGCATTTTCTAATGGATCTCGGAGATTTAAAGAGAACTTGAATTCCTGATATTGGGCAATGATGTCGATAATGTCATGTTCATAATTAGTATCCAGCGTTGAGTAGACAATTTTGCCGGTTTTTGCGAAGCGCATGGAATCGGGAGCCCTTCTGGAGCCAGAGGGAACCGACGGCCCAAGGGTGCTCACGAAATCGCTCGACGATGCTTTTAACAAGCTGGGGTTGCCTATCT
>Ga0315293_10000856_pt1 | contig 28925 bp, 21 predicted proteins | sample YL17G13_20_MG_FD_203071 | JGI IMG/M metagenome (GOLD analysis project Ga0315293, IMG submission 203071) | Sediment microbial communities from Yellowstone Lake, YNP, Wyoming, USA - YL17G13_20 | ecosystem: Environmental > Aquatic > Freshwater > Lake > Sediment | place: USA: Wyoming | collected... | reverse complement strand
TCACATTTTTGCCCGAGGAGGCGTTGGATAAAGGCGCTGATTATGTCTTCAGGCATGAGGCCGATAATACCTTTCCGGCCTTTTTGGAATGGTGGAGCGCAGGCAAAGATTCACGCGAGCTTCTGAGAATACCTGGCCTGTCTTTCGTTGTCGGTGATAGTTATCACCACACACCCAAGCCAGGCAGGGTAAATCTCGACAGCCTGCCGACCCCCGATCTGGATCTGATAGTCGGATTCGGGAAACCCGGCGCTATCCCGCTGATCACCTCGCGGGGTTGCCCCTGGGATTGCGATTTTTGCTCGGAGGTCTCGATGTTTGGCAGGGCCTTTCGTTTCCGCTCCGAGGAAAAGGTTATCGCGGATATCAGATATTATAATCGTCGGTACGGAAAGATACCGATCTTCATCGCTGACGACAACCTGGCAGCCAATAGGGCCCGCCTCGAACGACTCTGCCATGAGATAATCGCCAACGGCCTGGTGCGATCCTTCTCAGGGCAGATCAGATTGGACCTGGCCCAAAATCCCGAGATGCTGTCGCTGATGTTCAAGGCCGGATTTGAGAGGGCCTACATAGGGTATGAATCGACCAATGCAGAAAGCCTGGAGGCGATGGGGAAGGGCCTCAAGGCGACCAGCATGGCCGAATATACAAAAATCATTCATTCCCGGGGGCTCGAGATTCACGCCATGTGGGTCCTCGGTTTTGATACCGATACAATCGCGACAGTCAAGGACAATATCCGGGCGGCCATCAATTGGAAAATCGAGACCAGCCAGTTTCTTATCCTGGTGCCGATTCCCGGTTCAAGGCTATATGAGCAGTTTAAGAAAGATGGCCGCATATTTAATCGCGATTGGTCGAGTTATGACGGGCATCACGTGACTTTCTACCCAGCTAAAATGACGCCGCGGCAGCTCCAGGTGGCGGTAATGCTCGAGGCCATGCCGAAGCTCTACAATCACTGGCAGACGATCAGGATTTTTGTTGATGAGAATTGGCGCAGCGCCAAAGCGTCGTTCAGGCTCAGGTCCTGGCATCCCCTGCGGCGAATCAAGACGACGCTGATCACATTGGTGGTTCGAATTTGGGGCCGGGGCGTTACCAGGAAGATGAAGAGACCGATCAGGGACTATTTGAAAGAGATACCCTCGACGTCTACGGGGGTTGACGCATTCCGGTTATGACTGAGTGAGTTTTATTTTCGATTGGCCGAATTATCTGTTTGCAGACGGCCGCTCCGATAAGCCTGGTAAGATTCGGTGCAAGAGTCGAAGGTGATATCAAATTTTCTTCGGCACTCCTGAATGAAATCGGACATGAGGGTCATCTGTGTATCGAACATCAGCTTGGGATGACTCATGACACATCCGATTATTACTTGATCATCAGAATGGCGCGAAATATAGTCTGACAACCCGTCGACAAGCATCCTCAGGTCAAATCCCTTGGTATCGAAGGATAGCAGGAACCATGGCCGGCCAGTAACATAACGAAGATTTTGAAGCGCCATCGTCCGTATATTGGCCAGCCGGCTCTGACGCTTGGCGCGTGAAATAGTCGTGCCGCGGATTTGCCCGACTGACATTATGCGTCTCTTCAAGAAACCCATCTGCGTCAATAGGCCGGATTGGAAAGATATGACCGGAAATTCGAGGATGCCGTCCGGGGCTTCGGCCTCGATCCCCAATTCCTCGCTCAGAAACCAGTTGGCGCGCCTGGGAACCCGTCGATAGTCGTTACAGATCGTATCGATCTTCATCTTCAGGCCCTTAGTGATGCTGGCATCGACTAATATGCCATTGTCACGCAGTGCTGTAATGATTTCTTTCTCGTTGGGCTGAAGCGCCAGGCCGGCTGCCCGAAATGCGATACATTTGTATTGCGGCGAAACTGGGCTCAAGAGATCATTGAGATATTTAATTCCCCGTTGGATGAGATCGCCTGCCGAATTTTCGCCACAGAAACCCAATTCATGCAAATACATTTTATCGGTTGAAATCAGCCATTCGCCATTGACGAAAGTGGAGTTCAACCAATGCGGGTGCAGGTGCAATTGAACATCGTGGCCGGCGGCCAGGGCGCGTTTCATCTGAGCTTCGAACTTGTCTGCGTAATCGTTCAGTCCCGCATCTCGGTATGCCCAAACGGAGCAGATATCGGGAAAAAATGTGGCGGGGACCGAAAGCCTGTCGCAGATTTCCAATACCTGCGCCGTCGGCTCGAAAAGAACCTTATCGGGAGGAAGAAAATTCCTGCCCAACGATATCTCATAATCAAACGTTAGAATGCATACGACTTTGGCGGGCATTGCGGGCCTCTTGTTAATTGGCAGATTGTGTTTAGATAATTTTGTTCACCAGTTTTCAATATCGCGGTTCTGATCGGTCAGCCGGCTTTCAGTGAGGTACATGGTAACCCCTTTTCCAGCAAGGCGCTTGAGTTCCTGGAACAGCGGCTCGGCCTCCATGATCCAGGAATCCGCATCGCCGTAACGGAATCGCTTCAGCAATCCATGTCGTAGGAGATGATCCGTTAATTTTTCACAGATCCAGGCGCCCTCGGGCTGATCGATCCTGGTCCGCGCCACGAAAGGATCGAATCGCCAGATCTTCCGTTCCACTTTCTGACCATCCGAGTCGATATAGGCTATCGTGAATTCGGGAGCGTGAACTTCGAAAGGGAAACCGTCCCACGTGTCCTCGAGGTGGTGGGCTACCCCCAGACCCTGCGAGATCGGTATGCCGATTCCAATTGCCTTGCCCTTTAACCTGACCAGTCTTCCGACAGGTGATTCCTCGTGACAAACACCCGGTTTTTCCGCATGACCGGAGACGATATAATTAGCCTGTTTGCCCCAGGCGCATGCTGACGAGAAGGGGTGAGAGCTTCTTAGGACACCGGGCCAGATGCGAAACGTATCGGTGATTTTCCCGACTGCCGACGGCATCACGCGTAAATCAGCCTGCCTGCCGAATCGATATTCCTTCAACAACGCCTCGGCCGAATTGTAACAAGGCATGATAACCGTGCCATCCGGTGTGATAACATCGATTATACTTTGCACCACGATGGCCGGGCCACCCTCGACATTACCGATTCGCGAAAGCGAGGAGTGAACCATAACGATATCGCCGGCGCAAATACCCGCATCGCGCAGGTTGGCCCGAAGCCCCTCAATGCTCAACGGCGGCCTCTCCCGGCGTACGACTTCCCTTTTTTTCGATCGCACGTACTTGAGTGGAAATCTTAGGGCCGAAATGACATTTTCAGGGAGGTATTTCCGTCCCCAGCGACGGATATAAAATCGAACGGTGTTTTTTAGTCCTATGGCCAAATCATACTCTTGCAGCGTTTTTCAATTATCTAATACCAATGAATATTCAATCAATTTCCAGAAAAAGTCAAGGTTTGAATCAATGGAAATCAGATCCTTGATGAATTCGTGGAATCTTTTTCCGTCATTGTTCTTTAATACATATTTTCGTATATTCAAGACAACTCGGCACCGGAGTTCCGGGTCTTCCGTCTCGGGGCTTAAGACAACGATGCTGCATCAAAATTGAGAACAGCCGCCTGCGCTATCAGAGGGCGGCTGTTTTGGTGTTTTCAGCGAATGCCTCGTTCATCATCTTGTTGCTCATGGCCTTCGGGTCGATGGTATAGAGGCCACGCTCGCGCATCTCACGAGCCACACGGACTGCCTCCGAATAGGCGGCCCGGAACAGGCTTGCTCCAAATGACACCCTTCGCACGCCCATAGCCCCAAGCTCCTCGGCCGATGGGATACCCGGGCCCGTCAGGATGTTAATAGGGGCTTTGATTTCCCGCGCCAAGAGCGCAATAGTCTCGCGGTCGGTTACGCCGGGCACAAAGATACAATCGGCTCCTGCCTCGCGATAGGCGTTTCCCCTTCTGATGGAATCAGCTGCGACCTCACGTCCAGTGCCAAGTCTCAGGAAACTGTCGACACGGGCATTGAGAACAAAGGAGATTCCCGATGATTTAGCCGCCTCTTTGGCCGCCCGATAGCGCTGGGTTGCCAATTCGATATCGAAAAGTAGTTTGCCGGTATCGCGGGTATCGCCCTTGGTGCTATCCTCGATATTGGCGCCGACAGCCCCGGCCTTGATTGCGAGCCTGATGGTTTCAGCGACTGCCTCCGGCTCGCGGCCATAACCGCCTTCGAGGTCGGTCGTTACAGGCAGGTCAACCGCCCCGGCGATCGCGCGCACAACTGCGAGCATCTCGTCCCTGGCGATACGCTCACCGTCCAGGATTCCTCTCGAATAAGCGATCCCGGCGCTGGAGGTTGCAATAGCCTGAAACCCCAACCTGGCGAACAGAAGCGCGCTGCCAACGTCCCACGCATTGGGCAGGATCAGAATCTCAGGACCCTGGTGCATCCGTGCAAACTGTTTTGCCTTTTCGGCCTGGTCGATATTATTCATGCAATTTCCTCCCAGCATTAGAATATCCCTTTCAGCAAAATGCCTTTCGGCAAATGCGGAACCGCGTAATTTTCACAGGTCTGATGTGGCCCGATGCGATTCCCAGGACGGTTTACGTAAAGCAGGCAAATTAGTTGTATTAGTTACAAAATGAAATCATTGATATATTCTGATCAGGATGGCCGATGGCAATGCGCATATCGCCAAAAATGTTAAATTATCATGTAACTACGCCTTGCGCCTGGTCGTATTTCTAATTAGCATACCGGAAGAATGTCAAATTTAACGCCTCTCTTAAGCAAGGAGATTTCCTAATGGCTTTGCGAAAATTTTTCGTTGTATCGGTCGCGGCCCCTATAATGCTGGCCGTGTTACCGTCATGGGGCATCGCGCAGGTGAAAGAGGCCCCTACACGTGACCAGATCGAAGGCAAGTACAAATGGAATCTGGCCGACTTCTTCCCATCGGATGCTGCCTGGCAGGTAGAATTTGACGCGCTCAAGGCGAAAATCCCGGAGATGGGGCAGTTCCAATCCAAGCTTGGCGAATCATCAAATATCCTGGCCCAATGCCTGATGCTGAACGATACGCTCGGCATGAGGGCTCATCGGCTCTACGTCTACGCGTCGCTCAAGTCCGATGAAGACAGCCGCGTGGGCGCCTACCAGGAGATGAGCGACAAGGCCCGCGTACTTTATTCCCAGATCAGCCAGGCTACTGCCTTTGTCGAGCCGGAAATACTGGAGATCCCCGACTCTACCCTGCGCACGTTTCTGGAGAGCGACAAAGGCCTGGCGCTCTACCGTTTCTACCTGGAGGACATTATCCGTCGTAAGACACATATCCGCTCGCAGGAGGTCGAGGAGGTTCTGGCGCTGGCCTCGCCGGTAACAGCCGGCCCGAACAGAATCTTCACCATGGTTGATGACGCCGATATCAAGTTTCCCACTGTCAAAGACGAGAACGGGAACGATATCGAACTGACCAAGGGGCGTTTCGGCCAGATTCTCGAATCGCAGGACCGCAACGTTCGCCGTGCCGCCAGCGAGGCTTACAACGATACATACAAAAAGTATATGAACACGCTTGCGGCAACCCTATCATCCTCGGTTAACGGGGACGTTTTCTATACCAGAGTTCGCGGATACAACACTTGCCTGGAGCGATCGCTGGATGACTACAATATTCCCCAGAGCGTGTTCGATAATCTAATTAAAGCCGTGAATGACAATTTCGAGCCGCTGCACAAATATATCTCTTTGCGGAAAAAATACCTCGCCGTGGATACCCTTTTCGGATTCGATCTCTCCGTACCGCTGGTCCCCGAGGTCAAGAAGGAATATACTTACGATCAGGCGCGCGAATTCATGTTGAAAGGCCTCAAGTCGCTCGGGAATGAATACTTGAAAAATGTTCAGATGTCGCTTGATGCTCACTGGATCGATGTCTACGAGACGCAGGGTAAGAGAAGCGGCGGTTACACCTGGGGCACTTACATGGTTCACCCGGTGATGCTTCTGAATTTTACGGGGACTCTCACCGATGTATTCACGCTGGGGCATGAGATGGGGCATCTCATGCACTCTTATTACTCCTACCGGAATGAACCCTATGTCTACGCGGGACATTCGCTTTTCACGGCCGAGGTGGCCTCGACCTGCAACGAGGCGATCATGATAAAGTATATGATCGACCACACCAAGGACCGCAACGAGAAATTGTACCTGTTGAATTACTATATAGATCAGATAATCGGGATATTCTACACCCAGGCCTGGTTCTCCGAGTTCGAGATAAAGATACATGAAACGGTCGAACAGGGCGGGGCGCTCTCGGCGGAATCGCTTCGCAAGTTCTATCGCGAAATTTTCCAGAAATATTACGGCCCCGATTTCTATATTCCCGAGGATCGAGACCTGGGCGGCATGAGAATCGATCATTTCTATCGCCAATACTACGTCTTCCAGTACGCCACCAGCTACGCCGCCTCGCAGATGCTTTCGAAGAAGATCATGGATGGCGACAAGCAGGCCGCGGCCGCATATATGGAGTTCATCAAGACCGGCGCCTCCGATTATCCCGTAAATATCTTGAAAAAGGCCGGGGTGGACATGACAACCACGGCGCCGTTTGATAATACGATCAAGATATTCGGCGAGCTGGTGGATGAGTTTGAAAAACTGCTGATGGAGAAATCGTAAATCTGTACTAAATTCAATGGTAGGAATGACAAACCGTCCTGTTTGATCATGTAGGGGCACAGCATGCTGTGTCCCTACATTGATAATAATGGATTCGCACTATGCGCTACCGCGTCATAAAACCCCATAAAGCCTCTTATTCGGAAACCCTAACCGCCCGGGCGGGTGACATGCTCGCATTCGAGCCCAGGCCGACCGAGTGGCCGGGCTGGATTTGGTGCGTCTCTCCTGACGGCAAGACCGGCTGGGTGCCGGAATCGTGGGTCGTTATCGAGGGCGGCACCTGCCGCTTACTCCGCGATTACAGCACCGCTGAATTGAGCGCGGATATCGGTGAGGTGGTCGAAGGTGACTTAATCGAAAGCGGCTGGGTTTGGGTGAGGAATCAGGACGGCGAGCATGGCTGGGTGCCGCTGGAGTGTTTAAAGCCTGCATAGCTAATACGCCCGCAAATGCAAGTGACATATCATTTGTCTTGTAGCGGCACAACATGTTGAGCCGCAATGGCAAAGGAATTGCTGTTTTCACGCATGGATTTGGCTTGTCGAAGATAATTCCTTTCTCGTAATGGATATCAAATTATGGCTTGATTTAAGCGAAATGTAGAGTATTATTATTAATGCAATAGGAATTTAGCTTCGAGAGGCTTCATCTGATTTATTCATCAAAGCTTGAAAATTGTCCTCGTAAATGTAGCTTATATGCTTGTGTCAAGTTTTCGCGTTTGTAAATGGAGGTCGTATGTCTAAGGTTCTGCCGAAATCGGCGGCATTGGTTCTGCTGCTGGCAATAATCAACGCCCCGCTGGCCCAGTGGCCCTCGGATCCCGCGCTCAATATGGTCGTATCGGACATGTCAGGTGAGGAGACGATATCGAAAATCGCCCCCATGTCGGATGGCGGCTGCTACGTGTCATGGTGGAATAACAGCTCGGGAATGTACTGGTTCTACCTGCAAAGATACGATGCCGCCGGAGTCGCACAGTGGGCCGACGACGGACTCCTGATCAGCAACCATGCGCAAGACACCTGGTTGACCGATTACGATCTGGCGGTCGATAGCGCCGACCACGCCATCATCGCCATCAACGATCTCCGAGCGGGAGGCGATTGGGATATATACGCGTATCGCATTAGCCCGGCGGGCGCTTTTGTGTGGGGCGCCGATGGCATAACAGTATCGGATAATACCGGGTTTGAGCCCGACCCCCGGGCCATAGTCACGCCTGCGGGCAATATTGTGATTGCCTGGCAGGAAGATGCTGTTATTCATATCCGCAAATTCGGTCCCGATGGCCTTGAGTTTTGGCCTGTCATTACGCTGACGGCTACTTATGGCCTGTCGATCCCGCGCCTGGCTACCGCTGAGAGTGACGGCTTTATTCTCCAGATGCTTGTCGCTCAGGGGCAATACTACTACAGCCCCAAATACCTTTATGCGCAGAAATTTGATATCAACGGATATATGATATGGTCAGGGCCCAATGGCGTCGCTGTCCAGGCCGCAGGGGGATTCGGTCCTCAAATGAGACCCGATATCGAATCCGATGGCGCCGGCGGGGCTTACTCCTTCTGGTATGATTCCAGGAGCAACATCCTCCACGCCTACGCCCAACACATTCTCAACGATGGCTCCATGGCCTGGACTGCCAATGGAGTCGTCGTTTCAACCACCGCCGGCCATTTGCAGATGAGCCCGGCATGTGTCCCGATTCTATCGACCGGTGACTTGATGCTTTTCTATGAAAATACAAATTCCGACCAATCCATGTCCGGGCTCTACGGGCAGAAATTCAATTCGGCGGGTGTGCGCCAATGGGGAAACGGCGGTATCGCGTTTGTCCCCATGACGGCGGAACCGAAAATGCTTGTCCGCGCCAACTGCGTGGAAAACGATGCGGTCGTCACCTACCTTGAAAATCCGCCCGGAAATTTTTTCTTGGACTACCTGATGGCGATGAGAGTGGACGGGCTCGGATCCCAAGTCTGGGACCCATCGCCGGTGACAATGTCGAGCACCTTGAGCGATAAGGGGTATAACTCCGCATGTGCCAATGTCGCCGGGCAGGTGATAGCCGCCTGGCAGGACAAGCGAGTTGATCCCGACGGCGATATTTATCTGCAGAATATCAATGCCGATGGCACATTGGGACCAGCCATTCCTCCCCTTACGCCTTTTGACTTGATTTCGCCTCCGGACGGCGCCGTGCTCGATTCCTGCTACCCATTTTTCATCTGGTCGTCAAGCATCGACCCTACCCCCGGCTATCCAGTGAGCTATCAGGTCTATGTAGATTCCCTACTGGAATTCCCCAGTCCTTTTCTTGTTTCCGATACACTATCCGATACAAATTGGGCTTGCCCCGTTTGCCTGCTGAATAATACCGCATATTACTGGAAGGTCGCGGCATTCAACGGGCATGCCCCGGACAGACCCAGCAACCAGATTTTCGAATTTACTATTCATCAGACGTCCTCCGGATGCGTCTATGTCCCGGGTGATATCAACGGCAACGCCAGCCCCAATGGCATAGATGTCACCTATGGTGTCAGCTATCTGAAGGGTGGCAATGCCCCGCCCGATTCCTGCGACTGCCCGCCGTTGGCATTTCCCTTCTACGCTGCCATGGATGTCAACGGCAACTGCGCCGCCAATGGGATTGACATTACATTTTATGTTGCTTACTTGAAAGGGCTGCAGCCGGCATTGCTCTTCTGCCCGACATGCCCGCCGGCGGAATAGGCAAGGCCGGGAGGACTGAGGTCATAAAGTTTCATGTCGATCGCCTCAGGCAAATCCGGCGGCATTTGAATATTGCGGGCCGCCGGGGGTATAATGAGAGTGGGAGTTGCGCGGGCATTTGGCCCGCTGTGATTATCCCTCGAACGCATAACGCTCTGGAGTGTCTATGATCGCATTTCTGCTCTGGGCATTGCTTTTGGTCATCTGCTGGCCGCTGGCGATATTGGCCCTTATCCTGTATCCAATAATCTGGATTTTGCTGCTGCCATTCCGCCTGCTTGGGATAGCTGTAGGTGGAGCGCTGGCTTTTCTGAAGGCCGTAATTTACTTGCCCGCAAGGTTGCTTCGGGGGCACGGATAATCTCACGGTTGGCTTAAACCTTGCATTAGGCACGGCCCGGCCATACTTTATTCTAAGAGAACGCCTGAGGCGATCACAAGGGTGAATTATGTCGGTAAACAAAGAGCTATTGCTGGTTCTAAAATCGTCCACCCTGGCCGAGGGTGAGATGGACCTTGGCGAAACCATGATGGAGAGATTCCTGCAAATGCTATTGGATTCGGGCGAGATCCCTGCCAGAATCATTTGCATGGGGACTGCGGTATTTCTGACGACGGCCGGTTCGCGACTGAACGGCGTCATGAAAAAATTCCAAACTCGGGGTTCGGAGGTGCTGTCATGCTGTACCTGCCTCGAATATTATGGCCGCATGGAGAAACTGGTGGTCGGCACCCCCACAAACATGAAGGATACCGTAAGCGCCCTCCTGTCATTTAAGAAGGTCATCAACCTCTGAGCCTAACTCCCTTGTGTCATACGGGCCGGCGGATATTCGGCAGCAACGAAAGCCGTGCTGGTTAAATAGCCATCAGATTGGTTTGGGATTATGGGAGCCGCCGATGTCGGCTCCCTTTTGCTTTCTGCGATTTTCACCGTGTTGTGCTTTAGGCCTAATAAATCCCGTTTAATTTGACAGGTCATCGACGGAACTCTTTTATTTTGCGGAATGTTAATTGCATCGGATGAAAAAGAAAATTGTTATCGTTTTATCTGTCGGTGCAGCGATTCGCCGAAAAGTGGAATATGAAATTTCGACCGACATTCGGAACTGCCGATTGTCAGGGTTATTATTTCTGCCAAAAGCCAGTAATATCGAATAATCGTAAATAGAGTTTTTTCATCACAGTCCAACCAGATGGAGGTTTGTTATGCCGCGCATAGTGCATTTTGAGATCAGCGTAGATGATCCCAGGAGAGCTGCAAATTTCTACACCAAGGTTTTCGACTGGAAATTCGAAAGTTGGGGCGGTGGCGACCAGGAATATTGGATGGTTACGACCGGCGACAAGGATAAACCAGGTATCGATGGCGGCATGATGCGCCGTACCGAGCTGTTCCCCCCGACCACCAACGTCATCGACGTTCCATCGGTCGATGACTACAGCGTCAAAATCACCAGGGGCGGTGGAACCCAGGTCGTGCCCAAGTCACCGATTCCGGGTGTCGGCTGGGCGGCGTATTTCAAAGATACCGAGGGCAATATCTTCGGTATCTATCAAAACGATCCCTCGGCCAGGTAACCCGCAAATAATATAAACGGCGAAAATCCGATAACATGGTGGGCGGCGGTCTATTTCCCTTGACCGCTAATAACCTATTGTATTTATAGCTGGTAAAATAGCAAGGAGTCATGCATGGCGAAAATTCGCGGAGACCGTCGCGCATTCGGGTGGCCCGGTATCGAGCCGCGCTGGACTCATGGCGACAAGGCGGGCGTTGGGACCGCCTATTCGGCCGCCAGCAGGATATGGTTTACTCTGTGGAACGGGATTATCACCGAGGTCTATTACCCGACTGTCGACCGACCGCAGGTGCGCGACCTGCAATTCCTAATTTCCGACGGCAAGACCTTTTTCCATGAGGAGAAGCGCCACCTGGTGACAGACACCGATCGCCTCTCCCCCAATGTCCTCGGCTACCGCATAAAGAACAGCGACCCTGCCGGCCGCTACTCAATAATCAAGGAGATAATCACCAATCCCCATCAGCCCTGTGTTTTGCAGCGCACCAGGATTACAGGCGACGAGGATTTCCTCTCGACACTCAACTTCTACCTCCTCTGCGCGCCTCATCTCGAGGTGGGCGGCATGGGAAATAACGGCTACGTCGTCAATATCGCCGGCCGCGAAATATTGGCTGCCGAGAAGGGCGGCCGCTGGATGGCTCTGGCTGCCGATGTGCCGTTCTCACGACTCTCTTGCGGATATGTCGGGTATAGCGATGGCTGGACCGACCTGAATAAAAACCTCATCATGGATTGGGAATACGACAGGGCCATCGATGGCAATATTGCCCTGACGGGTGAATTAAACCTCAATGGGTCCCGCGAATTCACTGTCGGCCTGGCCCTGGGAGACAGCCTCCACAACGCCGTCACGACCCTCTTTCAGTCGCTTGACATGCCTTTCGAGAATCAGCGTAAGAGGTTTGACGAGCAATGGGAGAGGCCTTACAACCGCCTTTTACCACTCGACCGAGTATCCGGCGACGGTGGCAGGTTATATCGCGGAAGTTATGGCCTTCTTCTCTCCCATGAGGACAAGACTTTCCCGGGAGCCTTCATCGCCTCTCTTTCCATACCCTGGGGAGAGTCGAAGGGCGATGAGGATCAGGGCGGGTACCATCTTGTCTGGACACGCGACATGGTCAACTCCGCCACCGGCCTTCTGGCCGCAGGGAATAAGGAAACACCGATAAGAGCCCTCATCTACCTGGCGGTAAGCCAATTTGATGATGGTGGCTTCCCGCAGAATTTCTGGATCGAGGGCACCCCATACTGGAGAGGTATTCAACTCGACGAGGTGGCATTTCCGATCATGCTGGCCTGGAGACTGCATTCGAAGGACGCCCTTCGCGGGTTCGATCCCTACCCCATGGTCATGAAAGCGGCCGGCTACCTGATTCGAAATGGCCCAGCCACCCAGCAGGAGCGATGGGAGGAAGCCAGTGGTTACTCACCGTCAACGCTGGCTTCGAATATCGCCGCCCTGACATGCGCGGCCTCGTTCGCCAGGCTCAGGGGCGATTTGGCCACCGCGACATATCTTCAGGAGTACGCTGATTTCCTGGCTTGCCATATCGAAAGCTGGACTGTCACTACCGATGGGACTCTAGTTCCGGGCATCAGGCAGCACTACATCAGGATTCACCCGGTCGACATCAATAACGCTCATCCGGATGAAGACCCTAATCACGGCATGCTCATTATCGCCAATGCGCCACCAGGATCGCAGTGGTTATTTCCGGCTAAGGAAATAGTCGATGCCGGTTTTTTGGAGTTGGTGAGATATGGTATCCGTCCCGCCAATGACCCAATCATAGTCGATTCGCTTCGTGTCATAGATTCCATGCTCAGGGTCGATACACCTTTCGGCCCTTGTTGGCGCCGCTATAACCACGATGGCTATGGCCAGAGGCATGATGGGGGCCCATACGAAGGTTGGGGACAGGGACGCGCCTGGCCGTTATTGACAGGCGAGCGCGCCCACTACGAGCTTGCCGCCGGGTGCGATGTCAGGCCCTATATCAAGGCTCTCGAGGGTTTTTCGTCCACGACAGACATGCTTCCCGAACAAGTTTGGGATGAATCCAGCTTGAAACACCTGAGTCTTGGCGGTCCAACCGGCGCCGCCATGCCCTTAATGTGGGCCCACGCCGAATATATCAAGTTGCTTCGCTCGGTCTACGACGGCGAGGTTTTCGACCTGATTCCGGCGGTGGCCGAGCACTATCTTGGCCCCAACAGCGCCTGTCGCCTTATGGAAATTTGGAAGCCCAATCGTCAGCCCGGCACGGTCAGGCGAGGGTATACCCTTAGGGTAGAATATCCGGCTCCCTTTATTCTCCGCTGGACAGATGACGAATGGCAAAACTCGCATGAAATCAAGTCCGAGACCACAGCGGTGGCCATGGATTCTGTCGATCTCCAGATCGGCCCCGCACTCGGCCTAACGGCCTCGGCAGGGGTAAACCCCGAGCAACGCGCCCCGATTCGATTCGTATTTTACTGGATATCAGAGGGCCGATGGGATGAAAAAGAATATAGGGTGGATGTGATTTAATTCAGCGCAATCCGGGGACCGCAGAACTTGCCCGCGAAGGCGAGGTTCCCGTCAACAACTAAAGCTATCGAACCCCATTGCTATATTTAACGTTGCTATGATATATTTTATTTTCGTTATTACTTTGCTGCCTATCTCGAAACTTGGTTTGGAGAAATGATTCGATGAATGTACTGATTGCGGGCGGAACCGGGTTTGTCGGCAAGCATATGGTGCGTGCGCTGGCCGATGCCGGCCATAAGATTATCATGGCCCGCCGGCCCGGCTCGAAAGCGCAGACGCCCGAGGAGAAATATGTCAGGGTCATCGACCTCGACCCTCGGCAGGGAATGGCGGCAGAGGAGATCGCAGCCGACGCCATCATCAACCTGGTCGGAATTATAAGGGAGTTCCCCTCCAGGGGCATAACGTTTCATAAGGCGCATTTCGAGGTAACCAGGAACCTGGTCGACTTCGCCAGGAAAATCGGCATACCGCGTTTTCTTCAAATGTCAGCCCTGGGTGTCAAGCCCGATGCCGAGAGCAGTTACATGCGAACGAAATACGATGGTGAGCGCTACGTCCAGGAATCGGGCCTGCATTGGACCATATACAGACCGTCGGTAACTTTCGGACCAGGAGACCATGTTGTAACGCTTTTCAATTCCCTTATTCGCAGATTCCCGGTAATAGGCGTGGTGGGCGATGGCCAGTACAAACTTCAACCGGTGCATGTCCGCGATGTCTGCGCGGGGTTTGTCAGGGCGCTCACGGACGAGCGGGCACGCAGTCATATATTTGAATTCGGTGGCCCGGAGATCATGACATTCAACCGGATGCTCGATTTGATCGGCGAGGTAATCGGGATCACGCCGGTGCGAAAGGTTCACATGCCGGTGGGGCTTTTCAAGACCGTATCGTCGGTTCTCATGCGATTTCCGCAGTACCCGATTTCCCCGGAACAGATCGACATGCTCGTTAAAGGGAACTCCACCGAGGACAACTCCTATTACGATTTCGTGGAGCGAATTCCGATATCTTTCAAGGAGGGAATATCGGAATACCTCGCTTCGGACAAATAGATTCGAAAGACCGATCCGGCCGATTATTATGTGGTGTTCCTGGAATCGCATTTCCCGAAACACCGATGTATCGGGGCAATTACGCCACCTTTCAGGTCCATTATTCGAAACTAATATTATTCCCTGCAGGTTCATATATTTCGCGCGTTGAATGGATTCGATAATCCAGGAGGAATAATGGTTGCAGTGGGCGCAAAGGCCCCCGATTTCAGGATGCCGGATCAGGATGGCAACATTCACCGGCTCTCGGACTATAAAGGGAAACCGGTCGTTCTTTATTTTTACCCCAAGGATGATACGCCCGGCTGCGCCAAGGAAGCCTGCAGTTTCCGCGACAGTTTCGCCGAATTCAAGCGGGCCGGCGTTATGGTGCTCGGGGTTTCGATCGATGACGGAATATCCCACGCCAAATTTCGGCAGAAGTACAACCTGCCGTTTACGCTCCTTTCCGATACCGACAAGAAGGTTGTCGCGGCCTACGGCGTCTGGGTGGAAAAGCAGAATTACGGCAAGAAATACTGGGGCATCGCCCGCACGACATTCCTGATAGGCAAAAACGGCGATATCATTCACGTTTTTGAAAAGGTCAAACCGGAGGAGCACGCCCGGGAGGTCTTGGATAAGTTGTCGGGGTAACTATCCGAAGCGCGGTTTACAAGTCCCGGCAATGCGCCCCGGCATCCATTTTTTTGCCGGGGCGTTATTTATTTTTATGGCGTGATGCTTGGATCTTCCCAATTTGAATATTATTAATAAATAATTATAGTCTTCAGAAGATGTAACGACACAGGTAGAATGCTGAGCTCATTTACCTTGTCAAGGACGCTGAAAAATCCATTTCTTGAATGATACCACTATGCCATTCTTACGCATAGCCGATTCCGGTTCCCCTCGCGAGTCAGAGCTTGTCGCTTTGGACCCGTGAGGGCTCTGACCGCGATATTTCGTAGTGACACAGAAAATGTAACAACATCGGAGGAATCCTGATGTTTATTTGATTTGTCATGAACGCTGGAAAAATTCGAATGCCCTTATCCTTCAAAATGGAAGCGTCTTTTCAGCGACATCCTGCGGGGCTGCAGATTGCTCCGGGCGACTCCACGCACAACGGATAACGGTACAGCACACTTCGGCGCTCGCGACATCTTCTGAAGTCTAAAAATGATCTTTACTATAAGTATTCCCGAGATAATTAATACCGATTGACCAACTCTCATCCCTTTCTTATATCTCTTTCGGCATATGTTTATTCAAAGGTCAATTTCATGAGCGCCAACATAATTACTCTGGGTCGGATTGTTCTTATCTTTGCGGCCATGTGGATGTTCACGGCCGGGTTCTATTTCAAGGTCTCGGCGACGGTCCTGACCGCCATCATCATATACCTGGATTCCCTCGATGGCTACGTGGCGCGCAAGCTCGGCACCGCCTCCGATTTCGGGGCCCTGCTGGATATCGCCGGCGACCGGATCGTCGAAAACGCCTACTGGATCTTTTTCGCCTGGCTGGGCCTGTTCAGTTTCTGGGTGCCGATCATCGTGGTCACGCGCGGATTTTTGACCGACCTGATCCGCAGCGTGGCTTTCGCCAAGGGGCAGACACCGTTTGGCATGAAAACGCACCTGCGCTCCAAGATAGCTGTCTTCTTATGCGCCAGCCGTTTCTCGCGGGCGGTTTATGGCGTCTCCAAGGCGATTGTTTTCATCTGGCTTGGAATCTACGTCTCGCTTCAGACGGCAATCGCCAGCGAGATTCTTCACCTGCCCGGTATAACCATGAGTATCATCTATAATATTGCCATGGCGCTGGTTTATATCACAGTTGTCATGTGCGTGTTGCGCGGCATACCGGTGCTCTGGGAATCCCGTCATCTTCTATTGGCAAGAGAATATCCTGCCAAGGTGGAAGATTGATCGTATTCGATGTCGACGGCACCGTCCTGCCCGGCACCTCGTGCGAGCGCCTTTTCGTGCGGTACCTGGTGAAAAACCGCGTTTTCGGTTTCTTAAGCTTTGTCAATTTCGTTTTCCGCGCGATTGCGCTAATTCCCAGAGGACGTTATTTCATGATCAAGGCCAACAAAGGGTACCTGCGGGGTCACTCTGCCGACAGCATGACCGAAATTGGACGCCGGTTCTTCGACGAGGTTGCCGCCGCTCGTATCTCCAAAACCGCAGTTGAGCGGATCAATCAACACCTCAAGGCCAGCGCGCGCGTGATCCTCTTCTCTGGCATGCCCGATTTTCTGCTGGCCAATTTCGCCAGGCATCTTGGCGTGGCCGAATTATATGGCAGCGTCATGGAGATCAGGGACGGAAAATTCACCGGCCGCACACTGGGGCCATTTCCGCTGGGGCAGGGCAAGGTTGATGCGCTGGAGGTGATATTAGATTCTCTGGAGAATGCGGACACGGCACGCCTTGTCCCTACCGATGGACGGTATACTTTGTCCCGATCCGGATCACGGCAAGATTGGCCCGCCATTACGTTTTACGCCGACCACTGGACTGACCGATTCCTGCTATCCAGGGTTCGTATTCCTGTCGTGGTCAACGGCAGGCGCAAATTACTACGATTGGCCAAAGAAAAGGGGTGGCGCGCAGAGGTATGGGATTAAGTCACGTATACACGATAAATTGATTTTATTCGAACTCGATATCGACTATATCAATTTATGGGGTGAAACCGTTCTCTAAAGGGAGGTTGATTTTGAAGATATATATTCGCATTCTTCCTGCAACAGTCATCTTGTTTTTTGTTTTCACGCTTTCTTTGACTGGTGTTGCCCAGGAGACACCCTCGATGGAGGTTCGCATGTCAGCATCATCGCTTATATCTCAGGCCGATTCCCTATTCAACAGCCGTCAGTACGATCAGGCGCGCGAAATTTTTGTGCAGGCCGCCGACAATGCCCAGGCCTCGGGCGACAATTCCGCCCTCATCGAGGCTTATGCCATGATAGCCCGCACCTACCTGGTTGTCGATAACAAAGAGGCGGGCCGTCCATGGTTGGATAAGGCCGCCCTATACGCCAGTCAGGATGAGCCGTTGGGATGGTCGCGGTATCTCGGCGTGCGGGGACGGTTTGAGTGGAAAGATAACCAGCTTGAAAAAGCCTCCGCCACTTTCAAGGAGATGTATCAGTATTGTAGTGATAACAAGCTTTACGAGCGGGCTATCGATGCCGCCCACATGGTGGCCATTGTCGGCGGGCCAGACGAACAGGTCGAATGGGGACTCAAGGGAATTAAAGAAGCCGAGGCCGGTAATGTCACTCACTGGTTGGGGCCGCTATGGAACAATCTTGGCTGGACATACGAATCTGCGGGGAAATTCAAGGAATCTATCGACGCCTATATCAAGGCCCGCGAATATCACTACAAATACGGCGACGAAAAAAGCAGGCTTATCGCCGATTGGGCGCTGGGGCACGCCTACCGCTTGAATGGCCAGGCTGACAGCGCCGCAGCGTGGATTACGCCGGAATTGCTAACGAGATTCGAGACGCTGAGAGACGATGAATTCCAGGGGTGGGTGCTCAAGGAGTTGGGCGAGATCGCGATTCTGCGCTCGGAGCCTGATTCGGCGCTGGCGTTCCTGGTCCGCGCCGAGGAGAAACTTCGCGCCGCCGATATGCCCTCCTGGGATGCCGAGGGATATAAGAAACTGCAGGAGCAGATCGTGGGGTTGAAGGGGAAGAGATAATCCCCCTCGTGGCGTCGGGTCGCCCGACCCGACGCAATGAGCGTCAGAAGTAACTTCTGACGCCACGTAGGAATAGAAAAGGCACGGCATGCCGTGCCTTTACGGCGCTATTTATATAATTCGGAGTGATTTTGCCTAAGCCAATTTTTGAGCTGATTGTCCATATAGAGGGCAAGTTCGATTGCCTCTTTGACTTCCTGCTCAGAGGTGGTTCCGGCCAAATCATAAGTAACTTTATTTGTCTTTATTCTAAAACGATTAAGTTGCCTGATCAAATCATCGGACGCCTTGATTGTAAATTTCAGTGAATCGATGATCCGTTTATGATGACCTTCGCCAGCAGTTCTAAAACCCGCGGCGAATAATGCGGCCAAGGCGCAATGTAAAGACGCGTTATATGCTATATTCAGCCGCCAATCGGCGCTGATCGATTCATTTCGGGCGTCGCCAATATCTCTTTGAACCATTTCGAGAATATCGGCTATTTCACTTGAGCTGGTCTTATGCCTTTACAGCCATTTGTTGGCCAGCCAATTTTCTAATGTCATTCGGTTGGCCTAAAAGAAAAATGAGAGGGGTTTTAATTATCGAATTCAAGAAATGATTATTCTCATTAAGCTTTCGCCGAAATTCCTCCGTAGGGAATATGGTAGGATTTATTGTTCTGCCCAGCAGAATCTCAGCCTTGCTAATGGCTATAGATGATTCGGCGAATGTCACACCTCCGATTAGCATCAGGTCAATATCGCTTTGCGCGGTTTCCTCGTTGCGGGCAATAGAGCCGTAGATAAAGGCGACTTCGATTTTTCTATTCAGAGGTTTCAGCGCTTTTCGTAATATTTCCGCTACGCCAAAAGTCTTGTATACTACGCCGCGTAATTCCTCATAAATTGGGTTGGCGGTGTTGACCGAGTAAAAGGTCTGATGGCCCGATTTCTCCGCGCGCAGGATGCCGATACCCACCAGGTTCTTCAACTCCCGCTGGAGAGCACCCTGGCTGACTCCGGTCAGCTTCTCAATCTGACGGATATAATATCGCTGGTCCGGATGAAGGAACATCAGGGCCAAAAGCGTTCTCTTGGTTTTGGGGAACAGGCTCTTGATCATAATCCTATACTTTATGAATCGGCACCGTTGTACTCATTTTGAGTACAGAGCGCAAGGGGATTTTACACCCGTGGCGTCCGGTCCCCGCTCCGCATAAAGCAGGGGCGGTCCTGCCCAAGTGCGGACCGAATCTGACGCAATCATGCCAGTTGAAAACAAAACGGCACGATATATCGTGCCTCTACGCCAGGTGCAAAAGAAGGGGCAGGCGAGGACGTCTGCCGCCCAAGAAAGCCTCCTCTTATTTTTCCTCCACTCCTCTGCCCCATATCCCGAAATAGGCGGTGCCCAGCAGGCCGAAGGCGAAGGCGGTCCAGAGGTTGACGGTAGGGCTGATTTTCCACAAGAGGCCGCCGCCGAATGCCGCCAGGCTGACTATCGTATCGCGCAGGAAATAGTATGTCCCCACGGTGCGGGCTTTGGCATCGGGAACGGCCAGGTCGACAATCAGAGCCTTGCGGGTCGGTTCGCCGAACTCCTTGAAGCCGCGCACCACGAACGCCGCCACCAGCATGGCAGTCGAATGCGAGAAGTAGAGGATCACGGGGAAGAGAGTGAAAAATCCGAATGTAATCAGCACAAACGGTTTGCGCTCGGCGCGATCGGAGAAGTAGGCCACCGGAATGTATAGGAGCATGGCGGTTCCCATCTCGATCGCGGTCAGCCATCCGAATTCCAGCGCCCCCTTGCCGACAATATCCATGACCCATAAGATGACGAAGGCGTAAGGTATCTGCTCGCAAAACCGAATCAGTATATCGGAAACCAGAAGCCGTTTCAGGCCGGGGCTGAAACGTTTGATAAGGCCAAACAGTTTTTGCGCCTCGTATGTGCTTTTCTTGTCCTCGGTCATCCTCTGCTGAAGCACGATCGATAGCAAGCCGAGCAGGAACGCCAGCCCGAACGATAGCCGCACCCCGGTCACCATTCCATACTTGGCGATCAGCGCCCCCCCGATCACCGGCGCCCCGCCCATCGGAATGCGCCTTATAATCGAATGCATCGAGACCCCCATGGCGCGCTTGCTTTGAGGCAGGACGTTGGCCACCAGGCTCATGGTCGCCGGAAGAGACAGGCTCGACCAGGCCATGAAGAATATTGCCGCCACCAACACCGCCGGCCAGGCGGGTACCAGGATTACGATCAGGTATCCGATCAGGGAAATGACGTTGAAAATCAGGAGGGCCTTTTTGGTGCCGAGGCGATCGGAGATGATACCGCCGGGGAACGACCAGAGCGCGCCGAGAAGATTTTCCAGCGCTCCGTAGAGTCCGATAATGAGGACGCCGGCCCCAAGCGTCTCGATATATTTCGGGATATAGCGAGAACCGATCCTCTCCCCCATGCCGACCAGCACCACCATCGACAGCAGGAATATATAATCTTTCTTCAGCCCCAGAAAATTGAGAACGGCCTTATGGCCCGATTGTTGGGTCATCGGGTATCAGTCACCTTGATTGGGAGTATCGGCGGGACCCTCGATCTCCGGGAGTTCCGATTCCGATACCAGTTTCGGTTCGATTCCGCCGGATTTATTCAGCTCATCTATCTTTCTCAATTGGCTTTCGAGCGTTCTCTTGCGTGTCCCGGTAAGCTGCTCATATTCCTCTCTGGCCTGCTCCAGGCGTTTGCCCATCCCCTCCATTGTCGAAACGAATTTTTTCCATTGCGCCGAAAAGCCTGCCAGCAGGGATTGGATTTCGCTCGAGGATCGCCGCAGATTGAAATTATCTATCGCCTGGCGGATGAGCGCCAGCATGGCGTAGAGAGTCAGCGGTGAACAGAGAATGACCTTTTGCTTGAGGGCGTCATCGAGAATAGCGGAATCGCTTTCTTGTATGAAGGCGTACACCTGCTCGTTGGGAATGAAGACCAGCACGTAATCGACCGTGTTATCATCGGGGTTGATATAATCGCGCGTGGTAACTTCCTTGATTCTGGCGCGGACTGAGCTTAAGAATATTTTTTTTGCAGACTCTTTCTGCGCCTCGCCTTCAACATTCACAAATTCCTGATATTTGTCCCACGGAAATTTCACATCCATGTTGATTTTCAGGTTTTCCGGCAAGAGAAACGTGAAATCGGGACGAGACCTCGATGAGTCGAGCTGCTTTTGCTTGACATAGTTGATATTCTCGACCATGCCGACATGGCGCAGGATATCATCGGCCATACGCTCCCCCCACTGGCCGCGCTGTTGCGAGCCGGATAGGGCAATCCGGAGCGATTCGGTCGTCTGCCGATGGTAATCGATTTGCGTCGAGACATTCTTGATTGCATTCGAAACCTCACCATATTTTTCCGGCACGCTCTTATTTATATCGTTCATCAGGTTCTGAACTTTTTCCAGCCGTTCCTTGAGGTCATTTTGCATGGAGGACAGCGATTGGTCGATAAGGGTCTTTTTACCTTCCAGGTCGGCCGCAGTCTCCGACGTCTTGGTGCTCAATACCTCTTTTGCCAGGGTCAGGATATCGTTGGCCGATTGCTTGGAGACATCAGAAAGGACTGCTTTGGTGATTTGCTCGATCTCGAGCCGTTTGCGCGCCAGTTCCTCCTCGGATTTCTTGCGCGCGATCGAGTTTATGATAAACACCAGCGCCGCCCCAAATGCGGCGCCGATAACGAATATTAGAATTGAAGACAATTCATCCTCCCGTATCGAGTCACAAGGTACCAAGCCAGTGTTGGAATCAAACTTGTCGTTGACGAGTCAATATATAACGGCGTATTATGGTTGCGCCATAGGGAATTTTTTGGTGATGACGTATTGAACATGCTCACGGCGTCTTCGACATCGAGAGCATGCCACCCAATGCATACTCAATCTTGTTAAAAGGGTGGCATGCTTTCCACCCATTTGGGTGGTAAGCATGTCCCAAGAAAGATATGAAATATAAGAAAATAAAACATATCAACGCCCCAGGTTGCGCTCACGAATTGACGTTTTCCTGTTTTAGAAGACAGAATTTCCTTTTTGATGAAACGCTCTGCCAATGGTTCCTCGAAAACCTTGATAGTTGCAGAAATTGCGGTATGTTTAAAATACTATCCTATGTTCTAATGCCCAATCACGTGCATTTGTTAATCATTCCTCAAAATGAGAATTATGACATAGGCAAAATTCTCAGCAGTATCAAAATCCCAATTACCCGGAAAATATTATTTGAAAGGCATAATTTTGAGACTGATCTAATTCCAAAGATGCTAGATAATAATTCCAGCAAAACAATTTACCATTTCTGGCAGCGTGGCGGAGGTTACGACCGGAACCTGTTCTCTAAGGAGGCTATTTGGGCCTCGATAAATTACATGCACAGCAATCCTGTCAAGAAAGGCTTGGTAGAAACACCCGAAAACTGGAAATGGTCAAGCGCCAGATTTTATGCGGGTATGGATGATTATGTTTTGCGAATGGACAATGAAGTATTGGGAGCCTTTATAGAAACATGCTCACGGCGTCTGCGACGCCGAGAGCATGCCACCCAGAGGCTATTCTTGGCCATTGCCTAGTGTGCCATGTTCCGTGGCGCACGAGGCCGTACGCCACGCACAAAGGCAATCCAGGGTCCCTCGTGGTGTCGGCCCCCGAACCCGGTACAACAAAAATGCCGCTAGGTACGGGGGTCGGAGGGCGCCAGGAAATATCATTTATATATTTTTCATTTTTATCCTAATAATTGCAAATCTCATAACTGTAATTATAATCGCCAATAATATGTAAATCATTCCGATGATGGCAAGCAGCCTTAATGCTCTGTTTACATTTATGTTTTTTTCCGTCTCAAAATCAATAAAAACATTTTCCTTAGTTACATTTGTCAAGGAGGACAAAATAGAAAAATACTCTTCTTGATTAGGTTTCATGTAAGGAATTTCTATTTTGGCGAATGAGCTGCCAATGTCATAATTAAATAACTTTGGGTTAATATCCAAAAATTCAACACGAGAATTGGTAATAAATCCCCTGGGTTGAAGAAGCATAGGCGGGCGAAGATATAGCATAATATTCTTTGCAGCCAAATCCCCTTTGTTACTTATAAACAACCAAGTATTTATCTCACGATGGGCGATTATTATTGATAGGGTCTTACAAAAGCTGATTGAATCAGTTATTAATGCTAAACTATCAACAAATGCTTTCTCCCAAAACGCGGTATTAATAACATTAAACTCAGGCTGAGCTTTAAAATCGCCTACTCTTTCTTTAAATTGATATTTTATAGCCTCTTTTAAATCGTCATAATGATATTTTAGATTATTCGGGATATCCATTAAATCTAGGCTTTTGGGAATTGGATGATCTTTGCTAAAAACATATTCAGAATCAGAACCGACTATGGTCAAAGAAGGACTTAGCCGAAAATATAATTTAAGTGCATTTTCAGCATTATGTTTCTTGAAATCCTTGACAATTTCAATGGTATTATAATGACAAGCGTAATAAAATAACTCGAATTCTATGCTGGCTTTAGAATTAAACCATTCAAAAAATGAAAATGCTGTAACAAGCCCTGTAATTATCAATATATCGGAAAATAGTCGTCTTACAATTGAGAATCCTTGTTTAATGCCATTGGAATCACGCATTAGAAATGCTGGGAATTTAGGCAGACTATTCATATTTTGTGGGCGGCAGACGTCCTCGTTTGCCCCTTGGCTTGTTACTACAGTCGGCACGGCATGCCATGCCCTTATTAGGGCGGACACGCGGGTCCGCCCCTACGAACATCAAATTCCGATAATCTTATTGATCTGCTTTTGCACTTCGTCCTTGTCGCCGGCGCCGAGATTGATGAAATACGGCTGGGCGATAGCAAACAGCTTCTCGTAGAAGCGGCGGCGGGCATCGACACGGTCATTGGAGTTGGTGAGCAGATGGGGGTTGAAGAACGGCTTGGAACGCATCGGCCCGGACTGCGACAGACCCTCCTCGCAGAACCGCACCGCCTCGGCCGGCGTTGGCTTGGCGATAATTGGGCTGATCGGATCGTTTTTCAGCAACATCACCCAGCGCAAATTGGTGCGCTTGGCGTGCTTGTTGGTGCCGCCGATCCAATATGGGTCGAGCATGACACGCGATTTTGGCGAGGCCTCGTAACAGAACGGGGAGCCACGGTCCAGACGGCAGTTATCAAGCCGCTGGCAGGGGCCGTTGACACACTCATCGCGGCTGGTGATGACGTTCTCGCATTTTGATTTATCGAACAGCGGCGCAAAATCGGGGAATTTTTCGACAAAATTGGTCTGCATATAGAGCTTCCGTTCGGGCGCGTCGGCGATAGCGGCCTTGCCGTTGAGGCGCACGAAAACGATATCATCGGTGACCAGCTTTGATTTCGGATGCCGCAGCAGGTTGGCGAAGAAGGTTGCCTTGCCGGTGCCCTTGGGCGCGATCAGAAGCAGGCCGTTGCCATCGAAATCCAGCCCCAGGCCGCGCACCGAATAGGTGGTCGACATGCGCGACATGATATCATCGGCCATGCCCAGCGCCAGCGAGCGCAATTGCCCGTAATACGCCGACTTGAAGAAGATACCGGTGCGGGTCTCGGCGTGATAATAGGCGCGCGGCTCGCGCCCGGGAATCCATCCCACCGCGTAGATGACGCCGTGCGGCTCGAGATCGGTCTCGAGCTGGGCCGGGTACCAGTTCTCCAACCAGAAATCGTAAAGGTGCGGAAGGTTGGTGCGAAGCTGTATAATCACGCCCAGGATATTGGCGTTCCATTCGTAGTAAGCGTCGTGGGCCAGGTGATTCTCGGCCTCCGCCACAAGCGCGTCGCGCAGCTCCGGCCCTACGTGAACCTCGGTTTCGACGAAGTCCTTCTTCTGCGTGATTGTGTTGTTCAACGAGATAGCTTTCGCCTCGCGGGTCGGTTCGAGTTTGGCCAGCGCCTTGGTGATACGGTCCATGGCCTTGATGATGTTGTCCATGGACGTGGCGTATGAGAGGCGGATATAACCCTCGGCGCCGAACGCCTCGCCCGGCACCACCGCCACGTGGGCGTGCTTGAGGAGGTAATAGGCCATGCCGTAAGAGTTGCGGATCTGCATCCCCTCGTACTCCTTGTTGAAATAGGAGCGGACATTCGGGAAGAGGTAGAACGCCCCGCGCGGCTCGTAGCAAGAGATACCCGGGATTCCTCGCAAACGGTCGATCATGTAATTGCGACGCATCTGGAATTCCGTCACCATGCGACGGATATCATGCTGCGGTCCGGTAAGGGCCTCGAGTGCCGCCATCTGCGAGATTGATGTCGCATTCGAGGTGTTGTGCGACTGCACTTTCGACATGCCCATGATATATTCTTTCGGCCCGGCGGCATAGCCGATACGCCAGCCGGTCATCGAGTATGCTTTAGAGACGCCGTTGATAATAACAGTATTTTCCTTGATCTTTTTCCCCAGCGCCGCAAACGAGGTGAACGTGAAGCCATCGTATACCAGCTTTTCGTAAATCTCATCGGATATGACAATTATTCCCTCATCGATACAGATTTTCGCCAGTTCCATCAGGTCGTCGCGGGTGTACGCAGCGCCGGTGGGATTGCAGGGATTATTGAGGATGAGGGCCCTGGTCGAGGGTGATATCGCGGCTGATAGCTCTTTGGGCGTTATCCGGAAACCGTTTTCCTCTTTGGTTTCGACATAAACCGGATTGCCTTTGGCCAGTCCGACCATGGCAGGATAGCTAACCCAGTATGGCGCCGGGATAATGGCCTCATTTCCTTTGTTGAAGAGGGCAATGCTAAGATTGAAAATGCAGTTTTTGGCGCCGGGGGAGACAATAATTTCATCGGGCTCATATTCGACCCCATTTTCTTCCTTGAGCTTGCGGCAGATCGCCTTGCGCAGCGGCAGGATACCATCGTTGGCGGTATACTTGGTGAAATTCTGGTCGATAGCGCGCTTGGCGGCTTGCTTGACATTCTCCGGAGTCGGAAAATCGGGCTCGCCCACGGAGAGGTCGATAACGTCGACCCCTTCGGCTTTCATGGCGGTTGCCTTGGCCGAAATCTTCAGTGTCGGCGAAAACCCGATACGCTGTATTCTATCTGATAGCATGTATATCCCTCAAACCGTAGGTTGGGTGCGCTGGCACCTGACACATTCAATTTTATTCAAAAGCCTTTCACCAGTTAGAAAAGAGTCAGGTCGCAGGCGACCTGACCTACGAGCTAAGCACAATTTATCAAGGGCATCCCCTTTTCGGCCCGCACCTCAAGCCGTCAGGTCACGGCCATTCGGATCCACGACCTGACGGAACAGGTGGCGGGCGGACACGCGGGTCCGCCCCTACTTTTTCTCCCCGTCGCCGGGCTTTTTCGCCTTATCTGCCGGCGTGAACCGCTCCAGGAGCTTCTTCATGTCGACACCCGAGAGCGACTCCACCACGGCCGGCAATTGCGCCAGAACCTCGGCCACCGATTTGGTGATCTTGGATGCCCCCGATGCGCCATTGGCGCCGGAATCGATGATGACGATCTTATCGACCTTTGAAAGCGGCTCGGAAACGGCCCTGGCCAACTCCGGAAGAATATTTATCAGCATCTGGTAAATTGCAGCCTGGTTATAATCTGCAAACGCCGCCGCTTTGGCCCTCATGGCCTCGGCCTCTGACGTTCCATACAGCTTGATACCGGCGGCTTTGCCCTTGGCTTCCTCGGCGAGTTTAAATGCGTTGGCCTCGGTCTCGGCGATCACCTGGTATTTGCGGGCATCGGCCGGCTTCTTGACCGTGGATTCGAGCTCCATCTCCTTGCGTGCTATTTCCCTTTCCTCGATCTTGATGGCGTTCTCTTTTTCGATCAGCTTCACCTGCGCTTCTTCCCGGCGAAGCGATTGGTTCATCTTCTGACGCTCTATTTCATAAGACAAGTCGGCCTGGGCCTTTTTCTGGTTGACCATGGCCTGATATTCGGCGCGCTTGAGCTCGTAGTCGCGGTTGGCCTCGGCGATCTCCGTCTCGGCGTGGAACTTGGCGATATCGGACTCCTTGCGGGCCGCGGCGGCTTTAACCGTCGAATCGCGCTCGGCCTCGGCCTCGGCTACGGAGGCCTCGCCACGGGCCTGCGCGATACGCGGCTTGCCCAATGCCTCGATATAACCCTGCTTATCGGCGAAATCTTTCAGCGAAAAGGAGAGAATCAGAAGCCCCATGCGATTGAAATCCTCCGAGGCCGATTGCCGGACCTTCTCGGAAAAATTACCGCGCTGCTGGTAGAGCTGCTCGACAGACATGCTGCCCAGCGCCGCCCTCATGTGGCCCTCGAGAATCTTGCCGGCGACATCTTTGATACCCTCGCCGCCGCGTCCGAGGAATTGCTCAGCCGCCATGCGGATCGCGCTCTCGTCGCCGCCGATCTTGACCTGGGCTTGCCCCTGGGCGGTGATCTGGATCCCCTGTGCTGTCAGAACATCGGGGACCTGCAGGTCGAGCGTGTAGACCTCGAGAGGCAAGACCTGGGCCGATTCGATGAATGGGAGAACAAGCGTGCCGCCGCCGATATGCATGCGGTAGCCGACCTTATGTTTCGTGCCGTCGGGGTCGGTGACCGTGCGTTTGCGGCCGCCCGAGATGATCAGCACCTCGTTGGGGCCGACCTTGCGGTACTGCTTGGCAAACAGGATCAAAATCAGGGCCACGACTACAACGATGGCGCCGATTAAAATCAGAAGCGATGTCAGGGACATATTGTTCTCCTTTTCACAATCTCAAGTCCGGCAGGCGCCGGATAAAACTCAAACGCCAAATCAAATCCACTCTGAAATATCCGTCCTAAAGCACAAACGGCCGCTTTGGGCCGGTCCAGCCTTGGACGGGAAGATATTATAAAAATTCCATTTGGGATAAGCAATAGAATTATGGTGCTTTAAGGGAGCTATAATGGCGGTTTTGTAGGTCGAAACCGCCGCGGTTTCGACTCTTTTTTTTGTCTTCAGAAGTTCTCGTGCGCCATTGCGATTGCCAGCCCTATACCGCTGGTCGGCGCATGAAATGCAAATTAATAGACCTCAGGATGGAAGGCCGGCAACTGCCGGATAATATCCTGAGGCGCATGTTCTGTGGCGTCAGAAGTTGCTTCTGACGCCGCTAATTCTCCGTAGGGGCCGCAGACCCCTACGAAACGGTAGCTAGGGGCTATTTTATCAGCATAATCTTCCTGGTAACAATCGATTCGGAAGTTGTCAATCTTGAAAAATAAACCCCTGATGGCATAGATTGAGGCGTCCTTGGGTATTCAACATCTCCACGCCAATTTACTACATGATGGCCTTCACTCAATATCCCATCGAACACCATAGCCACTCTCTGACCAAGGAGATTATAGATTTCAAGTTTAACGTGCTCTGTTTTTTTCAATGAAAATTCAAAAGAGGGTGGTTGGCTGAACGGATTAGGATAATTCCTAAGCTCTGTCGCCGATTCCATTTCTTCCTCTTCCACCCCCGTCACCGGTCCGATCGTGATCCTGCCGGGCACGAATGCCGGGACAAAGCCCGTGGACTCCGTACCGTACCACGCCGTGCTG
>Ga0315293_10000854_pt1 | contig 28943 bp, 40 predicted proteins | sample YL17G13_20_MG_FD_203071 | JGI IMG/M metagenome (GOLD analysis project Ga0315293, IMG submission 203071) | Sediment microbial communities from Yellowstone Lake, YNP, Wyoming, USA - YL17G13_20 | ecosystem: Environmental > Aquatic > Freshwater > Lake > Sediment | place: USA: Wyoming | collected... | reverse complement strand
TCATGCCGGGCGACAGCGTCACGATGGAGTGCGAGTTGATTGCCCCCATCGCCATGGAGAAGGAGCTGCGCTTCGCTATCCGCGAGGGCGGCCACACCGTCGGCGCCGGCGTCATCACCGAGATAATAGAATAGGATAATGAAATGCCGCGTGAAATAGTAATACTGGCCTGCACGGAGTGCAAGCAGCACAATTATACGGATACGAAAAACAAGAAAAAGCACCCCGATCGTGTTGAGTTTCGCAAGTTCTGCCCTTATTGCGGCAAACACACTCCGCACAAAGAGACCAGGTAGTACAGGCTCACAGGACAGTAGCTCAATTGGCTAGAGCAGCGGTCTCCAAAACCGCAGGCTGGGGGTTCAAGTCCCTCCTGTCCTGCTTAAAAAGATTAAAGGAACGAAATGTTCGGCAAAGTTAAAAAATTTCTAAATGATGTCTACCAGGAATTACAGAAAGTTGCCTGGCCCTCGCGCGATGAGCTGGTTGGCTCGACCATAGTCGTCATCGTCATGTCGGTGATCGTGGCGGTCTTTATCGGAATTGTCGACTGGAGCGTTAACCGGGTCGTTCACACCCTTATCAGGGTGGTCGGGGGTTGATCGGATCGCATATGGCAAAAAAATGGTATGTGGCCCACACCTATTCCGGGCACGAGAACAAAGCCAGGAAATATCTGGAGTCGGCGGCCGAGGCCGAGGGAATGAAGGATTTGTTTGGCCAGATTCTCGTGCCAACCGAGGAAATAGTCGAAATGCGTCAGGGCAAAAGGGCAACCTCAGTGAAGAAATTCCTGCCCAGCTATATTCTGATCGAAATGGAGTTGAACAAGGAGACCCAGCACCTGGTGACATCGACCCCCGGAATTACGAATTTCGTGGGCGCATCCGGAAAGCCGGTGCCGCTTCGCGAAACCGAGGTCAAGCGGATTCTGGCGCAGATCGACAGATCGAAAAACCGCGATGTTCTGGATATTCCCTACAAGATCGGAGAGGCTGTCAAGGTTGTCGATGGCCCCTTCTCGGATTTCGCGGGAACCGTCAGCGAAATCAATCCCGAGAAACGCAAACTCAAAGTTATGGTTTCAATCTTCGGACGTCCCACTCCGGTTGAACTTGATTATCTGCAGGTTAAGAGCCTTTAAAAAAATCGGAATAAAGGAGTTCCCGTGGCCAAAAAAGTAGTTGGCATGGTTAAATTACAGATTCCCGCCGGCAATGCGACTCCGGCGCCACCGGTAGGCCCGGCGCTGGGTCAGCAGGGTGTCAATATCATGGAGTTCTGCAAGCAGTTTAACTCCAGGACGCAGTCACAGGCGGGTATGATCATCCCGGTAATCATCACGGTTTACCAGGATAAATCATTCACTTTCATCACGAAGACACCACCGGCCGCGATACTTCTAAAGAAGGCGGCCAAGTTGGATAAGGGTTCCGGCGAGCCAAATCGCAATAAGGTTGGGCGCGTAACGCGGGCCCAGGTCAAGGAGATCGCCAAGCTGAAAATGCCCGACCTCAATGCTGTCGATCTGGACATGGCCGAAAGCATGGTAGCCGGGACCGCCCGCAGCATGGGCATTGACGTCGTTGAAAGTTTATAGCCGGGCAAGATTCAGTTGATTGGACTGGTTTTTTCACAGGTGATATTAGACCACGTATTCCATAATTAGGTCGTTAAGGGGAGACCTGAGAGCAGGAGTTTTATGAAAAGAGGAAAGAAATATGCGGAGGCCGCTAAAAAGCTGGAGCCGGGAAAGGCCTATACCCTGGGCGACGCGGTAAAGCTTATGCGGCAGATGGCTCACGCCAAGTTTGATGAGACCGTCGAGGCTACCATACGTCTGGGCGTTGACCCCAAAAAAGCCGACCAGATGGTTCGGGGAACGACCATTCTCCCTCATGGCACAGGTAAGTCGATCAAGGTACTGGTCCTCACCAAGGGCGAGAAATCGAAAGAGGCCGAAGAGGCGGGTGCGGACATGGTCGGAGCCGAGGATTATATCGAGAAAATTCAGGGTGGTTGGGCTGACGTCGATGTAATCATCGCCACCCCCGACATGATGGGGCAGGTGGGCAAGCTGGGCAAGATTCTTGGCCCCAGAAAGCTGATGCCGAATCCCAAATCCGGCACTGTTACGATGGATATCGCCAAGGCGGTCAAGGCGGTTAAGGCCGGCAAGATTGAATATAGGCTCGATAAGACGGCCAATATCCAGGTGGGCGTGGGTAAGCTGTCGTTCACCGATGACCAGATAACGGAAAACCTCAAGACATTTCTTACGGCAGTCGTGAAGGCCAAGCCGGCGGCGGCAAAAGGCACGTATCTGAAAAACGCCGCCATCAGCAGCACCATGGGGCCTGGTATCAAGCTGGATGTCAACGAAATAGCGGCTTTGGGCAAGTAAAGGTGGGTATCGATAATGGATAGGACACAGAAGGAAAAGGAACTGGCCAGCCTGAAAGAGAAGATGGCCAACGCCAAGCAGATAATAGTTGCAGATCATACTGGCATTAACGTAGCTGACATGACGATCCTGCGCCGAAAGCTCAGAGATGCCAAGAGTGAAATGAGGATTTCCAAGAACACCCTGCTGAAGCTGGCCGTTAAGGACACAGGCATGAGTGCTCTCGACGAGCATTTCAACGGGCCAACCTCGATTATATTTGGTTACGACGACCCGTCGGTACCGGCGAAAATAATCTACGATTCGATCAAGGAAAATGAGAAACCTCGCTTCAAGGCCATTTTTTACGATGGCCGGATGTACGGTCCGGATTCCCTGAAGACATTCGCGGAGCTTCCGCCGCGCGAGGTCGTGCTGGCCTTGCTTATCGGTACGGTGCAGGGGCCGATTTCGCAATTTATCATGGTACTGGAGGCCGCCACCAGGGAATTCGTCGGCACGCTTGAAGCTGTTGCCAAGAGCAAAGAATGATGACACGGATTTCGGTCTGCGTCCGATGCTTCTAAGCCGCTTCCGGGAAAAGCGGTTTCGGCTCGCGTGATCGATTCGGCAATAAAGGGCAAAAGTAAGAAACAATAACAAACCCGGATTAGTATTCGGGGTAAAAGAGGTCTTGAAAATGAGTGAGAAGGTTCAACAGGCGTTTGATATCATTAAGGGCATGACTATTATTGAATTGTCCGACCTATCGAAGAAAATGCAGCAGGAATTCGGTGTCACGCCGGCAGTAGCAGCGCCCATGGCCATGGCAGGCGGTGGAGCTCCTGGTGCGGCGGCACCGGTGGCCGAAGAGAAAACCGAATTCGATGTCGTTCTCGAGAAAGCTGGCGCCAAGAAGATACAGGTAATTAAGGTTGTCCGTGAGCTAACGAATCTCGGATTAAAGGAAGCCAAGGACCTCGTCGAGGGTGCGCCTCAGAAGGTCAAAGAAAGCGTGCCGCGCGAGGAAGCAGAGGCGGCCAAGGCGAAGCTGGAAGAGTCCGGCGCCACAGTCTTATTGAAGTGATCATTACACCCCCGAGAGGGACTCTATATATAGCTGCGGGACCGAAGGTTCCGCCTATTGCTGGGATTGAATCCCACAGGAGGTTTTTAGGTGAGACCATTTAACAGGGTCGAACGAAAGAGTTTTTCTAAGTTGAAAGAGAAAATCGAGATTCCGAATCTCCTCGATGTTCAACTTTCATCTTATGGAAGTTTTTTGCAGCGTGATGTGCCTCCGGAGAAACGAGAGAATATCGGGCTCCAGGCTGTGTTCACGTCGATATTCCCCATCACGGATGTCCACGAGCTTTTTTCTTTGGAATTCGTGAAATACTCGCTGGGCGAGCCGCGCTACTCAATAAAAGAGTGCCGCGAGCGGAATATGACGTTTGGAGCGCCGCTCAAAGCTACCCTCAGATTGGTCGTTCGCGAAGCGGGGGCAGACGCGAAAGAAAAGATTGTGAAGGATATCGTCGAAAGAGATGTTTTCCTGGGCGAATTTCCATTGCTTACCGAAAACGGCACCTTCATTATCAACGGCGCCGAGCGTGTAATAGTCAGCCAGCTTCACCGCTCCCCGGGCGTCTTTTTCGATGAGGAAATTCATCCGAACGGCAAGAGGCTCTATTCGGCAAGGATCATCCCGTATCGCGGCTCGTGGGTGGAATTTACCCTCGATATCAACGATATTATGTTCGTCCACATCGATTCGCGCCGCAAACTGGCGGCCACCACTCTGCTTCGTGCTCTGGGGTATTCGTCCAACGAGGACCTTCTCAAGGCGTTTTACAAATTCCAATCGGAACAAATATCGGCCCGCAAGGGCAACAAGTTTATCGGCTCCGTCTCGGCCCAGACAGTGGCAAACCACGCAAGCGGCGAGGTTATAGTTGCGGCCAACCAGGAAATCACCGATGAGATCTTCAAGAAACTGGTCGACCTGAAGGTCGAAAAGCTCGATATCCTCAATGTCGATTTCGCGAGTGACGCTGGCATTATTCGCAACACTATCGAAAAGGACAGCACCTCCTCGTTCCAGGAGGCGCTTTTCAAGATATACGCCCTGATTCGGCCCGGCGACGCGCCCACGGAGGAGCTGGCCAAAGACTTGGTTGAGAAGCTGTTTTTTAATCCCAAACGCTACGATCTCGGCGAGGTCGGACGCTACATGATAAATCAGAGGTTAGGCCTCGATGTCTCTCTCGAGGAGACGGTGCTCAACCGCAAGGATTTCATCGCCATCATTCGATATCTCATCAACCTGCGAAATGGGATCGGCGATGTCGACGACATCGACCACCTTGGAAACCGTCGGGCGCGCTCTGTCGGCGAGCTCCTCTCGAATCAGTTTTCGGTCGGTCTGTCGAGGATGGCCCGCACCATCCGCGAGCGCATGAGCCTCAAAGACCAGGAACAGATTTCGCCCCACGAACTGGTCAACGCCAGGACCATTTCGGCCGTTATCGACAGTTTCTTCGGATCATCGCAGCTTTCGCAGTTTATGGATCAGACCAATCCGCTGGCGGAATTGACCCATAAGAGGCGCCTTTCGGCCCTGGGACCGGGCGGCTTGACGCGTGAGCGAGCCGGCTTTAAGGTGCGCGACGTGCACCATACACATTACGGCCGTATCTGTCCGATCGAGACGCCGGAAGGGCCGAATATCGGCCTTATCGCATCGCTCTCGACCTATGCCAAGATAAATAAGTATGGTTTTCTCGAAACGCCTTATCGGCGGGCCAAACATGGCAAGGTTACCGATGATATCGAGTTTCTAACCGCCGACCAGGAGGATAAATACAAAGTAGCCCAGGCCAACGAACCATTGAGCGACAGCGGCAAATTCGTAAACAGCCTGGTCAAGGCCCGTCACAAGGGCGAGTTCATCGTGGCCAACCCCGAAGAAATCGATTTCATGGATGTTTCGCCAAAGCAATTGGTTTCGGTGGCAGCGGCCCTGATTCCGTTTTTGGAGCATGACGATGCCAACAGGGCTCTGATGGGCTCCAACATGCAGCGCCAGGCCGTGCCCCTACTCAAGACGGAAACGCCCATCATCGGTACGGGCATTGAAGGCAGGGCGGCGGTCGACGCCGGGGCAGTCGTGGTGACCAAGAGAGCCGGCACAGTGGAATATGTTGACGCCGAGAAGATTGTTATTCGGCCGATTCGGCGCGGCAAGGAGAAGGTCATGGAGCTGGTGGAGTTCGACGAATACGAGCTTACCAAATTCCGGCGCTCCAACCAGGATACCTGCATAAATCAGAGGCCAATCGTCAATCTCGGCGATAAGGTCGAAGCTGGGGATCCTATCGCAGACGGCCCCGCTACCGATAGAGGTGAAATCGCGCTGGGCGCAAATACCCTGGTCGGATTTCTTCCCTGGAGGGGCTACAATTTCGAGGACGCCATTATTGTTTCCGAGCGTCTGGTCTCCGATGACATTTTCACCTCCATCCACATAGAGGAATTCGAACTCCAGGTGCGCGATACAAAGCGTGGCCCCGAGGAGATCACGCGGGAGATACCGAACGTTTCGGAGGAGGCCCTTTTAAACCTCGATGAGCGCGGCATTGTCCGCATGGGCGCCGAGGTTGAGGCCGGTGACATACTGGTTGGCAAGGTTACGCCCAAGGGCGAGACCGAGCTTTCACCAGAGGAAAGGCTGCTTCGCGCCATATTTGGCGAGAAGGCCGGTGATGTAAGAGATGCATCCCTTAAAGCCCCGCCCGGCATGAAAGGTATCGTAGTGGATACGAAAGTCTTCTCGCGCAAGGAGCGTTCCGAGGCGGCAAAGAAGCAGGAGCGCAACGAAACCGCGCGTACCAGGAAGGCATTCGCCAAGCAAATCGATTATGTCGCCATGATGAGAAATCGCAACTTGGGCGCCATGCTGGACGGTCATACAGCCCGAACCGTGAAGGACGAAAACGGCGAGGTGGTCATAAAGGCCGGCACCAAATACCGTGAGGACAGTTTCGAGGATGTTCATGCCTTAGAGCTGGCTGCTGAAAACGGATTCACCAGCGATGACAGGACCAACAGCCGTATCGAGGAGCTTCTGGAACAAGCGCGCGCCCTTATCCGCAAGAAGCAGGCTCAACTTGAAATTGAACTCGAGAAAATTATCCGCGGCGCGGAGCTTTCCCCGGGCGTAGTTCAGCTCGTGAAGGTATCTATCGCTACCAAGCGCGCGCTTTCAGTCGGTGACAAAATGGCCGGACGCCATGGGAATAAAGGTGTCGTAGCCAAGGTTGTGCCAATGGAGGATATGCCGTATATGCCCGATGGCACCCCGCTTGATATCATTCTTAACCCTCTGGGAGTGCCGTCGCGTATGAATGTCGGCCAAATACTGGAAACGCATCTCGGCTGGGCGGCCAAGCTTCTCGGTTTTCATGTTGCCAGCCCCGTTTTCGACGGCGCCAATATCGACGAGATTCGGGCCTGGCTGCGCGAGGCCAAGCTTCCCGAGAATGGCAAAACCGTTCTTTATGATGGGCGCACTGGTGATAAATTCGAAAGCGAGATCACAGTCGGCCAGATGTACATGATGAAGCTTTCGCACCTGGTCGATGACAAGATCCACGCCCGTTCTATCGGGCCGTACTCGCTTGTCACTCAGCAACCATTGGGCGGCAAGGCGCAATTCGGCGGCCAGAGGTTCGGCGAGATGGAGGTTTGGGCGCTCGAGGCCTACGGTGCGGCCTATACATTGCAGGAGATGCTGACCGTCAAATCTGACGACGTGGCAGGAAGGTCCCGTATCTACGAGGCCATAGTAAAAGGGGATAATCCTCCGGAACCTGGTATTCCGGAGTCGTTCAACGTGCTGATCAAGGAGCTTCAGTCGCTTGGCATGGACGTTGAACTGATGGAGAAGTAAATAACAGGTCCTTTCGGGGCTTTTTGAATAAGGAGACTTTCGTGGTCGATCCTTTTGCAAAGAATCAGAAAAAACCATCGGATTTTGAGGCGATAAAGATTAAGATCGCTTCTCCGGAAGTTATTCGTTCCTGGTCGTTTGGTGAAGTCACCAAGCCGGAGACCATTAACTACCGCAGCTTCAAGCCGGAGAAAGACGGCTTGTTCTGCGAGAGAATATTTGGTCCGGTTAAAGATTGGGAGTGCAATTGCGGAAAATATAAGCGCATACGCTTTCGAGGCATCGTTTGCGACCGTTGTGGCGTTGAGGTCACCCAATCCAAAGTGCGCCGAGAGCGGATGGGGCATATTGATCTGGCCGTTCCCGTAACCCATATCTGGTTTTCGCACTCGCTGCCGTCGAGAATAGGTTATCTCCTCGATCTGACAGTAAGGGAGCTCGAGAGGATAATTTACTACCAATCGTATATCGTGGTCGATCCGGGTAACACTTCGCTCAAAAAGATGGAAATCATCTCGGAAGACCAGCATTTTGAGCTCGAGGAGGGCGGCAAGCAGTTCGTGGCCAAGATGGGCGCCGAGGCTATCCGCGATCTTCTGAGAGGACTCGATATCGAGGAGTTGGCGGTGTCACTGAGGGCGCAGGTCAAGGTCGAGACTTCGGTTCAGAGGAAGAAGGATACCCTGAAGCGCCTGCGTGTCATCGAGGCCTTCCGTCAATCGGGCAATAAACCCGAATGGATGGTTCTCGAGGTCATTCCGGTTATCCCACCCGATCTCCGGCCACTGGTTCCGCTCGAGGGCGGCCGCTTCGCGACTTCAGACCTGAACGACTTATATCGCCGGGTTATCAATAGGAACAACCGCCTTAAGAAACTGATCGAGATCAAGGCCCCCGAGGTCATCCTAAGAAATGAAAAGAGGATGCTCCAGGAGGCGGTAGACGCCCTGTTCGACAACGGCCGCCGCTCCCGTTCGGTGCGTGGCGATTCCAAGCGGCCTTTGAAGTCACTTTCAGACCTACTCAAGGGCAAGCAGGGACGATTCCGTCAGAATTTGCTGGGCAAAAGGGTGGATTATTCCGGCCGTTCGGTTATCGTGGTTGGACCGGAATTGAAACTTCACCAGTGCGGCCTTCCCAAAAACATGGCGCTTGAGCTCTTTAAGCCCTTTATAATCCACAAGTTGGAGGAGAAAGGGTATGTCCAGACCGTGAAATCCGCCAAGAGGCTGGTCGAGCGCGAAAGGCCTGAGGTCTGGGACATATTGGAGGAGATCATCAAAGACCACCCGGTGCTTTTAAACCGTGCCCCGACTCTGCACCTTTTGGGCATCCAGGCCTTCTACCCGGTGTTAGTTGAAGGCAAGGCTATCAGGCTGCACCCGCTGGTCTGCGCCGCCTTCAACGCCGATTTCGACGGTGACCAGATGGCGGTCCATGTGCCGCTATCATTCGAGGCTCAGCTTGAAGCCAGAATCCTGATGCTGGCGTCGAACAATCTTCTGCAGCCATCTTCGGGCAAGCCGGTCGCCGTACCGTCGCAGGATATGGTCATTGGATGCTATTATCTGACAAAGGAGCGCACAGGCGAAAAGGGCGAGGGCATGAAGTTTGGCTCGCTCGAGGATGTCGTTTATGCCTATTCGGTGGGCGAGGTCGGATTACATGCAATAATAAAGATACAACTGCCGGGCCGCAGGAAACTGCTCGAAACCACCGTCGGTCGTGTGATCTTCAGCCAGATTGTACCGCCCGAGCTTGGCTTTTTCAATAAAACCGCCTCCAAGAGCGAACTCGAAAAGCTGGCTTCCGAGGCTCATCGCCTGCTTGGAAACGAGAAAACGGCGGAATTCCTTGATGGGCTCAAAAACCTGGGGTTCGAATATGCTACCAAGGGCGGCGTTACCGTCGGTATCGACGATATCGTGGTGCCGCCGGAGAAGAAGGCTCTTATCGACCAGGCCAATAAGGAAATCGAGCATATCACCAGGCTGTACGAACGCGGCGCCATTACTAACGGTGAACGCTACAACAAGGTGATTGACACCTGGACGCGGACCACCAACGAGGTGGCTCGCGTTATGTTCGACAAAATTTCCAAAGTAGATCAGGGCTTCAACCCAATTTACATGATGGCTGATTCCGGCGCCCGCGGTTCGCGTGACCAGGTTAGCCAGTTGGCCGGCATGCGCGGCCTTATGGCCAAACCCCAGAAAAGGATGACAGGCCAGATTGGCGAGATTATCGAATCGCCCATCACAGCCAACTTCCGCGAGGGGCTGACTGTTTTAGAGTACTTCATTTCGACTCATGGCGCCAGAAAGGGTCTGGCCGACACGGCTTTGAAGACCGCTGACGCTGGTTATCTTACTCGTCGGTTAGTTGATGTGGCGCAGGACGTTATAATCACAGAGGATGATTGCGGCACAATTCTGGGCCTGGAAATTGGTACCCTGAAGGAAGGCGAGGAGGTCATTGAGCCATTGCGTGATCGTATCCTCGGCCGAGTGGCCCTGACGGATATTTACAGCCCCTTGAATCCCGATGATGTCGCGGTGCCGGCAGGCAGCGAGATCGATGAGGCGGCGTCGGTTTTGTTAGACGAGTCTGGAATCGAACGAGTGCCGATCCGTTCTGTGTTGACCTGCGAGTCGCGCCGCGGCGTATGCGCCAAATGCTATGGACGTAATCTCAGTACAGGCCGCATGGTCAACCTTGGCGAGGCGGTCGGCGTCGTTGCCGCCCAGTCGATCGGCGAGCCTGGCACGCAGCTTACGCTCCGCACCTTCCACATCGGCGGCGCTGCAGCGGTTATCGCAGCCCAGTCGAAAATTTCCGCCAAATCCGGCGGTAAGGTGGAGCTTTCAAAGGTTAGGAGCGTTCCCGGCGAGCAGGAGGGCACTTTCACAGTCGTCTCCCGCGACGGCGAACTGCAGATTCATGATGGTGGCAAGATCAGGCATCGCTCCAATGTCCCTTATGGCGCCCTCCTCAGGGTCAAGAACGGTGAAATGGTCGACAAAGAGGACGTGCTGTTCGAATGGGACCCACATACCAACATGATTCTGACCGAGAAATCCGGCAGGGTGGAATACATCGACATTATCGAGAACGTAACATATCGCGAGGAGCTCGATGAATCCACCGGCCTTTCGGCCAGGGTGATAATCGAGCAGCGCGAGAAAACCCTCCGCCCGCATATCGCCATCATGGATCCCAAAGGCAAGAGACTGGCCAACTATTCGATTCCCACGGGGGCCCATCTTTCTGTGAAAGATGGTGATGAAGTCCGGGCCGGTCAGATGTTGGTCAAGATTCCCCGAGAAATTTATAAGACCAAAGATATCACCGGCGGCCTGCCCAGGGTAGCTGAGCTGTTCGAGGCCAGGCATCCCAAGGATCCGGCGGTGGTATCCGAGATCGACGGCACGGTCGAATATGGCAAAATTGTCAGGGGCAACCAGCAGATCATTGTTCACGGCGAGCATGGTGAGTTCAAGGAATATCTTGTACCGCACGGCAAGCATATGTTGATTCACGACGGCGACCAGATTCTGGCCGGCGACAGGCTCTGCGAGGGACCAATCGACCCGCACGATATTCTTAGAATAAAGGGTCCCGGCGCCGTTCAGGAGTACCTGGTCAACGAGATCCAGGGGGTTTACCGCTTGCAGGGAGTCAAGATAAACGACAAGCATATCGAGGTCATCATCCGGCAAGTGCTGCAGAAGGTTAGGATCCAGGATCCCGGCGATACCAACTTCCTCGAGGGTGAAACAGTCGACAAGATTAAATTCCAGGATGAGAACAGCAGGGTCATCCAGGAGGGCGGAAGCCCGGCGACGTTCGAGCCCTTGCTCCTGGGAATCACCAAGGCCTCGCTTTCGACCGAAAGCTATTTCTCGGCGGCATCATTCCAGGAGACGACCAGGGTCCTGACGGAGGCCGCGATTAACGGCAAGATTGATAATCTGCTCGGTCTAAAGGAAAACGTAATAATCGGGCGTCTAATCCCCGCCGGGACCGGATTCGGATACTACAAAAACCTCGAACTGGTCGACGAGGAAGAGACTGAACAGGAAGAGAAAAAGATTGAAGCCATTGGATGAAAATACCTTGACAAGCGTCATCCAATGAATATTTTGTAAGTCTGTATTTTTTTTGATTTGGAGGATTTTTGCCGACAATCAATCAACTGATCAGAATAGGACGAAAGAAAGTCGAAGTTAAGCCGAAGACGCCGGCCCTGGGAAGTTGTCCTCAGAAAAGAGGAGTTTGCACCAGGGTTTACACATCTACGCCGAAGAAGCCAAACTCGGCTTTGCGCAAAGTGGCGCGTGTGAGATTAACGAACGGTATCGAAGTAACCTCCTACATTCCGGGCGAGGGCCACAACCTTCAAGAGCACTCCATCGTGCTCATCAGGGGCGGCAGAGTCAAGGATCTCCCAGGGGTACGATATCATATCATTCGTGGTACGCTCGATACCGCCGGCGTTGCAGACCGCAAGCAGAGTAGATCGAAGTATGGGGTCAAAAGACCCAGGAAATAATTCGAGGTAATTTTGCCAAGAAGAAAGAAAATAATTAAGAGAGAGAGGACGCCCGATCAGCGTTACGGCCAACCGCTGGTGACTCAGTTCATCAACGGACTCATGGGCCGTGGTAAGAAATCGGTGGCGGAACAGCTCTTCTACGGTGCCGTCGACTCGATTGGTGAAAAGACAGGTCAAACCGGCATCGAGGTCTTTCAGAAGGCATTAAACAATATCAAGCCTATGCTTGAGGTCAGATCGCGTCGTGTGGGCGGCGCCAACTACCAGGTTCCGGTAGAAGTTCGCCCTGCCCGGCGGACCGCCCTGGCCATCAGATGGCTGATATCTTATGCCAGGACCCGGCCGGAACATACCATGGCCGAGAAGTTAGCCGCCGAGATTATTGCCGCATCCCGCAATGAGGGTGCTGCTGTGAAGAAAAAAGAGGATACCCATAAGATGGCCGAGGCCAACAAGGCCTTTGCCCATTTCAGATGGTAGAACCTTAGGCGTAAAACTCTCTCTTTCAGGATGGTAAGGACAGAGACAGCGAAATAACCGAAAAAGCGAGGTGAATCCGCTACCGCGGGCGCCTGGCTTTTCGGGCGCCATTTATTAGTGGCAGCGGATTTTTTTATGTCATTGGATAGGCAATTAGGACAGACACGCAACATCGGAATCATGGCTCATATCGATGCCGGTAAGACCACGACCACCGAGCGTATTTTGTTCTATTCCGGCAAGGTGCACAGGATCGGCGAGGTCGATGAGGGCGCCGCTACCATGGATTGGATGGAGCAGGAGAAGGAGCGTGGTATCACCATCACCTCCGCTGCCACCACCATATTCTGGAACGGGACCCGCATCAATATCATCGATACCCCCGGGCATGTCGATTTCACCATGGAGGTGGAGCGATCGCTCAGGGTGCTCGACGGTGCTATCGCCCTGTTCTGCTCGGTCGGCGGTGTCGAGCCGCAATCCGAAACCGTCTGGCGGCAGGCCGACAAGTACCGCGTGCCGCGAATTGCCTATGTCAACAAGATGGACAGGGTCGGCGCCGACTTCCTGGGCGCTTGCGAAATGATGAAAAAGCGACTTGGCGCCAATGCAGTTCCGATACATTTACCGATCGGTCAGGGGGAGCTGTTCACCGGCGTTATCGACTTGATTACCATGACTGTCCGAAATTATCGTGATGAGAACCAGGGCGTGCTCTTTGTCGATGGCCCGATTCCGTACAGCCTTTATGACCAGGCGCAAGAGAAGCGCGAAAAGCTCCTCGAGGAGCTGGCCGATTATGACGAGGGCCTGCTCGATAAATTTGTTCACAATCAGCCAATCGAGCCCGACGAGATTCGGGTGGCGCTCCGCAGGGCCGTGCTCGACCTGAAAATTACGCCGGTCCTATGTGGATCGTCTTATAAGAACAAGGGCGTTCAAGCCTTGCTCGATGCCATAGTTGCATTCCTGCCGTCGCCGCTGGATCTGCCTCCCGTTAAGGGTATCGATCCTATTCACGGCAAGGAAATAGTTCGCGAACCTGACCCCGATAAGCCATTTGCGGGCCTGGTTTTCAAGATCATGAGCGACCCCTACGTGGGCCGTCTATCTTATGCGAGAATTTATTCCGGCACTCTGAAAGCCGGTGATACCGTATATAACCCGATCAACCAAAGGCGCGAGAGGATAAGCCGTATTCTGGCCATGCACGCCAATAAGCGCGCCGATCTCAAGGAAAGCCAGGCAGGGGATATCGTTGCTCTGGTGGGCTTGAAACAGACAACCACCGGCCACACTATTTGCGACGAGGCGCATCCGATCATCCTCGAGCAGATGACATTCCCCAGCCCTGTCATCTATGTGGCCATAGAGCCCAAGACCAAGGCCGACCAGGACAAATTGTCGGAGTCGCTCAATCGGTTGGCCGACGAAGACCCGACTTTCCAGGTCAAGACCGATACCGATACCGGCCAGACCATCATTTCAGGCATGGGCGAGCTGCACCTTGAGATCCTCGTCGAAAGGATGAAGCGCGAGTTCAACGTCTCGGCAAATGTGGGCAAACCACAGGTAGCCTACAGGGAAACTATCACGGCTACGGCCGAGGCCGAGGGCAAATTCATTCGCCAGACTGGAGGTCGGGGCCAGTATGGTCACGTTAAGATCCGGGTCATGCCCAACGGCCAGGGCAAAGGTTTCGAATTCGAAGATCGCACCAAGGGCGGCACGATTCCCAATGAGTATATCCCCGATGTGCAGCAGGGTGTCAAGGAGGCGCTGGAAAACGGCGTCATCGCCGGATACCCTATGGTTGATGTCAGGGTAGAGCTGCTTGACGGCTCTTATCATGAGGTCGATTCATCCGAGATTGCTTTCAAGATAGCGGGTTCGATAGCCTTGCAGGAGGGCGCGCGCCGCGCCAGCCCGACTATACTCGAACCCGTCATGGATATAGAGGTGGTCGTGCCCGAGGAATACATGGGCGATGTCATCGGCGACTTGAACTCGCGCCGTGGCAAGGTCGCCGGGGTCGTGCATCGTCCGGATGCTATCGTGATAGCCGCCCAGGCGCCGCTTTCGGAGATGTTCGGTTATGCCACCACGCTGCGCTCGCTTTCGCAGGGGCGCGCGGTATATACGATGCAATTTGCTCATTACGCCCCTATTCCTGAGGCCATGCAGGAAAAGATGATTCAGCAAATCAGGGGCGTGCTGGTTGACCAAAAAAAATAATATTGGATGATAAATTCTTTAAGCGAAAGAGGATTTACGAATGGCCAAGCAGAGGTTTGAGAGGACGAAGCCGCACGTTAATGTGGGGACGATTGGGCACGTCGACCACGGCAAGACGACGTTGACGGCGGCCATCACGATGGTATTGAACCGCAAGTTCAAGGGAGTAACGGTGCGGGATTTTGATTCCATCGACAACGCGCCTGAGGAGAAGGAGCGGGGCATAACGATTGCCACGGCGCACGTGGAGTATGAGACGGACAAGCGTCACTATGCGCATGTGGATTGTCCGGGGCACGCCGATTACATCAAGAACATGATAACGGGGGCGGCCCAGATGGACGGGGCGATATTGGTGGTGAGTGCGGCCGATGGACCGATGCCGCAGACGCGGGAGCACATATTGTTGGCGCGTCAGGTGGGAGTGCCTTACATCATAGTATACATGAACAAGGTTGACATGGTTGACGACCCGGAGTTGCTGGATCTGGTGGAGCTTGAGGTCCGGGATTTGCTTTCGAAGTATGAGTTTCCGGGTGATGACATCCCGATTATCCGGGGCAGCGCATTGCAGGCCATGACCAAGGGTATAGATGCCAATGTTCCCATGGATGCGCCGGAGTTTAAGAGCATTTTGGAGTTGATGGCGGCGGTGGACAGTTACATCCCGGAGCCGGTTAGGGACGTCGACAAGCCGTTTTTGATGCCGGTGGAGGACGTTTTTTCGATCACGGGTCGTGGCACGGTCGGCACGGGTCGCGTTGAGCGCGGCAAGGTGAAGAGTGGCGAGGAGATGGAGATAGTGGGGATCAAGCCGACCCGCAAGACGGTGGTGACGGGGGTGGAGATGTTTCGCAAGTTATTGGACTATGCCCAGGCGGGTGACAACATCGGGTTATTGCTGCGGGGCGTGGACAAGGACGAGTTGGAGCGGGGGATGGTGATATCGAAGCCGGGCAGCATCACGCCGCACACCAGGTTTAAGGGGAACGTTTACGTTTTGAAGAAAGAGGAGGGTGGACGTCACACGCCGTTTTTCAACGGTTATCGGCCGCAGTTTTATTTTCGGACGACGGATGTGACGGGAGTGGTGCATTTGCCTGAGGGTCGGGAGATGGTCATGCCGGGCGACAGCGTCACGATGGAGTGCGAGTTGATTGCCCCCATCGCCATGGAGAAGGAGCTGCGCTTCGCTATCCGCGAGGGCGGCCACACCGTCGGCGCCGGCGTCATCACCGAGATAATTCAGTAACCAAGAGAGCGAGTTTGTTAAGATGAACGGACAGAAAATCAGAATCAGGCTCAAGGCTTACGATCACGCGGCGCTCGACCGCTCGGCCAGGGAAATTGTGCGGACGGTTACGCGTACCGGCGCCAAGATTTCAGGTCCCGTACCGCTCCCGACGAAGAGGACTGTCTACACCGTTCTTCGTTCGCCGCACGTCGATAAAAAGTCGCGCGAGCAGTTCGAGATGAGGATTCACAAGAGGCTAATTGATATCTACGACTCCAGCCAGCAGACAATCGATTCGCTGATGCGTCTGGATTTGCCGGCGGGGGTTGATGTGGAGATTAAAGTTTAATATATTGAAAGCTTTGATTTGATTATGAATGCGATGTACGGAAAGAAAATTGGGATGACGCGGATATTCACTCCCGACGGAGATTCGGTCGGCGTCACCGCCATCGAGGTTGAACCCGCGACTGTCGTGCGTGTCAAGACCAAGGATATCGACGGCTATAAGGCCGCAGTCGTATCCTTTGGAAGTGTCAGGCAGAAGTTGGTGACCAAGCCTTTTAAGGGCCAGTTCGAGAAAAACGGAAACGAGGTCAAGAAATATCTGCGTGAGATCCGCATTGTCGGTGACCAGTTGCCCGAGAAGGGCTCCAAGATCGGAGTCGACATATTTAAGCCGGGAGAAAAGGTTCATATCTCCGGTATATCGCGCGGCCTTGGTTTCCAGGGCACTGTCAGACGGCATCATTTCCGCGGTGGCCCCAAGACGCATGGTCAGTCCGATCGACTCAGAGCTCCCGGCTCGGTGGGCGCATCGAGCTACCCGTCACGCACATTCCTCGGACAAAGGATGGCCGGGCACATGGGGGACGATAAGGTGACAGTCAAGAACGTCACGGTTGTCGGAGTTGAGCCGGAACAGAACCTTCTCCTTGTGAGCGGTCCGATACCTGGCCACAAAAACTCAATCGTCTATGTGAGAAAGGCGAGGTAAGCGCTATGCCTGATGTCAAATTTATCTCCAAAGACGGAACCGAGGCCAGGACCTTGACCCTCAGCGGCCCGCTTTTTGAAACAGAGCCCAAGGAACATATTATTCAGGAGTATGTGAAGGGTTACTTGAAAAACCAGCGTCAGGGTACGGCTTCTACGCTCAACCGGGCCCGTATGAAGGGTGGCGGTAAGAAACCGTTCCGGCAGAAAGGCACAGGCCGCGCCAGGGCGGGAAGTAATACCTCTCCCTTATGGACCGGCGGCGCCATTGCTTTCGGGCCGACACCGAAATATCATTACTCGAGACTGCCCAAGGCGCTCAAGAGAAATGCGCTCCTATCGACGCTTTCAATGTGTATTAAGGAAGGGCACTTCCGGGTTGTCGAGCTTCCCGACATACCCGAGCCCAAGACCAAGCATGTGTCTGACTTTCTAAAGAAACTCGGCCTTTATGGCAAGAAGACTATTCTTCTTTACGATGGCAGGAACGATAACCTGACCATTGCCGCCAGAAACATCAGGAACTTCGAAGTCAAGAGGGCTGAGCTGCTTAATGCTTATGATTTCATGTGGCATGAGAATGTTCTTGTGACCGAACAAGGGCTTGAAAAGATAAAGGAGACTTTCGGCAATGGTTGAACCGGGAAAAATTCTTTACCAGGCCCTGATTTCGGAAAAGGCGACGACGCTTCAGGAGAAGGAAAACTGCTACCTCTTCAAGGTTGCCCCCGATGCCAACAAGATGGCGATTAAACAGGCGGTCGAAAAGGCATTTAATGTCAAGGTCAGGCAAGTCGCGGTCGCCAGCGTCAAGGGAAAGAATAAGAAGCTTGGCAGATACCAGGGCAGGCGATCCGACTGGAAGAAGGCGTTCGTCTGGCTAAAACAGGGCGAAAAGATTGAATTATTTGAAACTGTTTAAGGAATAGATAATGGGGATAAAGAAGTTTAAACCGGTAACTCCCGGTCGGCGTTTCATGACGATCTCCGATTTTTCGGAGATCACCTCGAATGCTCCCGAAAAGTCCCTTTTAAGGCCTGTCAGAAAATCCGGCGGCAGAGGCAATACGGGTCGGGTAACGGCCAGGTACAGGGGCGGCGGCCACAAGAAGGCCTATCGCGTAATCGATTTTAAGCGCGGCAAGGCAGGCATTGCCGGGCGAGTGGCGACAATCGAATACGATCCCAACCGTACGGCCAGGATCGCTCTGATACATTACGCCGATGGCGAGAAACGTTACATCATCGCGCCCGATGGGCTTCAGGTAGGCCAGGCTGTCTACTCTGGTGGGGATTACGATATCAAGCCTGGAAATACCATGCCGTTGAGCAAAATCCCTCTTGGGGTTAACGTGCACAATATCGAGCTTCGGCCTGGTAAGGGCGGCCAGGTAGCTCGCTCGGCAGGCGTTTTGGCTCAGGTTTTGGCAAAGGAGGGCGATTTCGCCCATATCAAGATGCCATCCGGCGAGGTCAGGCTTTTCAAGCTCGACTGCATGGCGACCATTGGCCAGGTAAGTAATATTGAGCACGAAAATATCTCGATCGGCAAGGCCGGGCGTTCGCGATGGATGGGGCGCAGACCGAGGGTCAGGGGCGTGGCCATGAACCCGGTCGACCATCCGATGGGCGGCGGCGAGGGCAAGTCCTCAGGCGGACGGCATCCCTGCAGTCCGTGGGGCCAACTGGCCAAAGGTCTCAAGACTGCCAACAAGAAGCGGTCGAAGAAACTCATCGTGAAGCGGCGCAAGTAAGTTGGAGGAATAGATGACGCGATCATTGAAAAAAGGTCCCTATGTGGACGAGAGACTTCTTAAGAAAATAGAGGCTCTGAATGCCGCCAGCGAGAAGAAGGTCATCAAGACCTGGGCCCGCAGAACGACGATTTCGCCCGAATTTGTCGGCCACACGCTGGCCGTTCATAACGGGAATAAGTTCATCCCAATCTATGTCACCGAGAATATGGTCGGGCATAAGCTGGGCGAGTTTGCGCCGACACGCATCTTCCGGGGCCACTCGGGCAAGGTAACGGAAAAAAGCACGGCTTTAAAGTAGGATGTGAAAATGGAAACCAGAGCCATATCGAAATACGTTCGTATGTCGCCTCGCAAGATCAGGCGCGTGGCCGAGCTTATCAGGGGCGAGTCGGTGGACCGGGCGCTCAACATTTTGCAGCTGACTCAAAAGGCCGCCAGCAAGGCCCTTTACAAAACGCTGAAATCGGCCGCCTCCAACGCCATCGCATCGGAGGGGACGGCCAAAGTCAAAGTAGAGAATTTGTTTGTTAAGGAAATAAAGATCGATGGCGGTCCAACTTGGAAGAGGATCAGGCCAACCGGGATGGGTAGAGCATATCTGGTGAGAAAAAGAACGGCTCACATAGGCATCACCCTGATTGAGAAAAAGCCCAAGGTTGAGCCCGCTGCCGTTAAGAAAACAAGGAGGCCGAGTGGGACAGAAAACCCATCCGTACGGTCTTAGACTGGGAGTAATCAAGACCTGGAAATCGAAGTGGTTCGCGACACGCAATTTCGCGGACCTCTTGCAGGAGGACCTGCTTATCCGCCGTTATGTCAATAAGAGGCTGGAACACGCCGGTATCGCTGCCGTGGAGATTCTTCGCGCGCCCAAAAAGGTCACGATCGATGTCCACACCGCCAGGCCGGGGATTGTTATCGGACGCAAAGGCGCCGAGGTGGATAACCTCAAGGGCGAGCTCGAGCTTCTCACCGGCAAGGAGATTCTCCTTAACGTCATTGAGGTCAAAAAGCCCGAGATTTCCGCGACGCTGGTTGGCCAGTCGATTGCAAAGCAGCTTGAGGGTAGGGTTAGCTTCCGTCGCGCCATGAAAAAAGCGATGGCGGCTGCCATGAAATCTGGCGCTGAGGGTATCAAGATATGCTGCGGCGGTCGGCTTGGGGGCGCTGAGATTGCCCGGACCGAGAAATATCACGATGGCCGAGTGCCGCTTCACACTCTCAGGGCCGATATAGATTACGCCCAGGCCACAGCCAATACGACATATGGCACGATAGGTGTCAAGGTTTGGATCTGCCAGGGAGAAAAAGGGCCTGAGATACCGGCTGATATTGAGGGTTCCAGAGAGGCCGCGTTGGGTCTTGAGGAAAAGCCGGCCGAATCGAGGCGCCGTCGCGCACGTCATAAACGGCAGGCCGAGGCGCCACCCGTTGGCGACCGTATTAAGCCGTCGGCCAAAGCCCTCGATAAATCGCATCGTCGCCATCAGAAATGGCAGGGACCCCGTCGTGATGACCGCAATAAGCCATCGTCTGACCAGCAGCAGGGCGGAGGTAAGCAGTAATGTTAATGCCGAAGAGGGTCAAATTCCGCAAACAGCAGCGCGGACGCCGGACAGGTAAGGCCTATCGCGGCAGCGAAATTGATTTTGGCGAGTATGGCCTTAAGGCGCTCGAGCCGGCCTGGATAACCAATAAGCAGATCGAGGCCGCCCGCGTGGCCCTCACTCGTCATATCAAGCGCGGCGGCAAAGTCTGGATCAGGATTTTCCCCGATAAGCCGGTCACCAAGAAACCGGCCGAGACCAGGATGGGGAAAGGAAAAGGCGCGCCGGAATTCTGGGTGGCGGTTGTCAAGCCGGGGCGTGTGCTCTTCGAGTTGGAGGGTATTACTGAGGATCTGGCCAAAGAGGCGCTGAAACTGGCGGCGGCCAAGTTGCCTATCAAAACGAAATTTGTCACCCGTCATGACTTAACCAGGGATTAGCGATGAAAACGCGTGAATTAAGGGATTTGACTAAGGACGAAGTCCTCGTAAGGAAAGAGGAGCTTGAAAAGGAGATCTTCAATTTGAAGATTCGTCAGGCGACCAAGCAGATTGAGAACCCGCTCAAGATCAGGACCATCAAGCGCGAGCTTGCCAGGATCCGCACGATCCTGCACGAGGATGAATTGGGAACCAGGAATCTGGCTACAAAAGGAGAGACGAAGAATGCCTAGGCGCTCTCGCAAAATTCGCAGCGGCGTGGTCGTATCCGACAAGATGAACAAGACGATTATCGTATCGATCGCGCGTCTGGTCAAACACCCGATGGTCGGCAAGACCATCCGCAAGAGCAAGAAACTGTATGTCCACGACGAGGAGAACAAGGCTAAGATCGGTGACAAAGTAGTTGTGATGGAGACCAGGCCCATGTCAAAACTGAAAAAGTGGCGTCTTGTTGAAGTCACCGAAACCGCCAAGTAGATTGAGGATGATGTTTTATGATCCAGGAATATTCCAAACTCAACGTCGCGGATAACTCCGGCGCCCGCGTGGTGCAATGTTTCCGCATCCTTGGCGGAACCCACCGCAGATACGCCCGCATCGGCGATATCATAGTGGTGGCTGTGAAAGATGCCATTCCGGGGGCGGCCGTGAAGAAGAGCGATGTTGTCAAGGCAGTTGTGGTGCGCACGACACGGGAAACGCGTCGCAAAGACGGTTCCTATATCAGGTTTTCCGACAACGCGGCGGTGATTATCAACGAGCAAAACGAGCCGCGGGGCACCCGTATATTCGGGCCGGTCGCCCGCGAGCTTCGCGAAAGGCAGTTCATGAAGATTATCTCGCTGGCGCCCGAGGTGCTGTAAGAGGGAAATGATATGATAATTCGCAAAGGCGATACGGTGAAAATTGTGTCGGGGAACGATAAGGGCAAGATCGGCAAAGTCCTGAAAGTATTCCCTGAAAAGAACAGAATCATAGTCGAGGGTGTGAACCTTATCAAGCGCCATTCGCGGCCTACTCCCAAAAACCGCAAGGGCGGCATCATCGAAAAGGAGGGTTCCGTCAACTGCTCCAATGCCATTTATTTTGATTCCCGCTCTAATACCGTGGCGCGCCTGGGGCACAGGATTTTGGGCGATGGGAAGAAGGTTCGTATCAACAGAAAAACCGGGGAGATCATAGAATAATATGGCCAGGTTAAAGGAAAAATACAGAGATAACATCAAGCAAAGTCTAAAAGGCTCCCTGGGGCTGGCAAATATCAATGAGGTTCCCCGGATCGAGAAAATCGTTGTCAACATCGGGGTCGGTGAGGCTATCGCAGATGCCAAGAAGCTCGATGCCGCCATGGCGGACATGACGGCCATCACCGGCCAGAAGCCGGTAGTCAGGCGGGCACGGAAATCAATTTCGAATTTCAAGCTTCGCGCGGGCATGCCGGTCGGCTGTACCGTCACCCTCAGGGGCAACCGGATGTACGAGTTTCTGGATAGGCTTGTTAATGTCGCCATCCCCCGTATCAGAGATTTTCGCGGCGTGCCGGCCAACTCGTTCGATGGTCGTGGCAATTACACTCTCGGAATAACCGAGCAGATTATTTTTCCAGAGATAGATTATGATAAGATAGACAGGATTCGCGGAATGAACATTACAATAGTCACCACGGCAAAGACCGACGAACAGGCTTTCGAGCTTCTGCAGGCGTTCGGGATGCCGTTCAAGAGGGCATGACAGTATGGCCAAAAAATGCAAGGTAGTAGCATCACAGCGTAAACCGAAATTCGAAGTCAGGCGGCATAGCCGCTGTCGCCGGTGCGGGAGGCCCAGGGCCTACCTGCGCCATTTCGGCCTGTGCCGCATCTGTTTCCGCGAATTGGCCCTGTCCGGGGAAATCCCCGGCATAACCAAGGCAAGCTGGTAGGTACGTTATGAGTATGACTGACACAATCGGCGATTTTCTAACCAGGATTCGCAACGCATCAGGCGCCAAGCAAAGACGCGTGACTGTGCCGGCCTCCAACGTGAGGCTGCGGGTGGCTGAGCTACTGCAGAGGCTCAACTACCTGCGTTCGGTGGATTTTGTTGAAGACGGCAAGCAGGGAATGCTCGTCGTCAAATTGCGATACACACCCGATTCCAAAAGCGTCATCACCGGCCTGGAGCGGATTTCCAGGCCCGGCCTGCGCATCTATTTTGACAAAAACAAGCTCTCAGCCCACTCTCGCAAGATGGGAACGGTGGTACTATCCACGTCGCGCGGCCTCATGACCGATAAGGAGGCCCTTGAGGCTGGTGTCGGCGGCGAAGCGCTTTTCCGGGTTTGGTGATTGAGGAGGTATCATGTCACGAGTCGGCAAACAGCCAATCCCCATACCCGCCAATGTCAAGGTAGAACGCGCCAATGGCGTAGTAACAGTTCAGGGGCCGAAGGGGAAGCTGTCTCAAAAAATACACGATGAGATAACATCGGAATTCAAAGATGGCCAAATGCATTTCCATAGGCCTTCTGACTCTAAATACCATCGGGCTCTTCATGGGCTTTACCGTGCCCTGGTGGCGAATATGATCAAGGGAGTCTCGCAGGGTTTCTCGCGCGATCTCGAAATCGAGGGCGTGGGCTACAAAGTGGAGCAGACCGGTAAGGCTTTTACTTTCTCGCTGGGATACTCGCACTCGATAGTGATCCTCCCCCCGGCGGGGATCGAAATCAAGGTCTTGGCCCCCAACAAGCTTTCAGTAAGCGGCGTGAACAAGCAACTTGTCGGCCAGGTGGCGGCCAAAATACGTTCATTCAGGGAGCCTGAGCCGTATAAGGGCAAGGGTATCCGGTATGCCGGTGAACACATCAGACGTAAAGCTGGAAAGACGGCGGGAGCATAAGCCATGGCTGATAAGCAGATATTCAAGAAAAAGGCGAGGGTCAGGCGGGCCAAGCGCATCAGAGCGAGAATCAAGGGCACTGCCGAAAAGCCTAGGCTGGTTGTCCATAAGAGCCTTAATCACATTTATGCCCAACTGGTCAACGATCTCGATAACCGCACCATCACAGGTGTCTCCAGCCTCGAGGGCAGCGCTAATGCTAAGGGCAAAAAAATCGAGAAGGCCAAAGCTGTCGGCAAGGCAATTGCAGCCAAGGCCAGGGAGATGGGCATTACGGCGGTAGTTTTTGATCGTTCCGGTTACCTTTATCATGGCAAGATTAAGGCTTTGGCGGATGCGGCGCGCGAAGCCGGATTGAAATTTTAATTTTGTATTTTAAGAGAGGTGAAATTGGCGAGGTTTAGTGACGAACAGCCCGAATTCCAGGAACGAGTAATCCACGTCAACAGGGTGGCCAAAGTCGTCAAGGGCGGCCGGCGATTCAGCTTCACTGCCCTGGTTGCCACGGGCGATAGAAATGGCAAAGTAGGTATCGGCCTCGGCAAAGCGGCGGAGGTTTCAGATGCTATCCGCAAAGGCAGCGAGGCGGCTCGCAAGAACATGGTTGTGATCCCGCTTGTCAGTGGCACCATTTCCAGGGAAGTTCTCGGTCGATTTGGCGCCGCTACGGTATTACTGAAGCCCGCCGCGCCCGGCACCGGCGTTATCGCCGGGGGACCGGTCCGCGCCGTCTTGGAGTCAGCCGGCATTCAGGATATTTTGACCAAATCGCTCGGCTCGGCCAACGCGCACAATGTGGTCAGGGCTACCCTTAATGGCCTCCTTGACCTGGGTCGCATCGAGGCGATCTCGGCTCAGAGGCTGGCGGAGATCAAGTAGTCATGGCGGCAAAGTTGGAAATCAAGCAGGTCAGGTCTCTGGCGGGATCGAGCGCTCATCAGCGCCGCGTCATGAAGGCGTTGGGTTTCAAGCGCCGCGAGCAGGTTGTCGTGCACAACGAGTCTCCTACGATAATGGGTATGATCGATAAAGTACGTCATTTGGTTGATATCAGAAAGCGGGAAGAATAGTCTATGGGCAATCTTTCGACACTAAAGCCGAGTCCCGGTTCCACCAGGAACAGGAAAAGGCTTGGGCGGGGACCAGGCAGCGGACACGGCAAGCAGGCCGGTGCCGGCGGAAAAGGCCAGAAAGGAAGCTCGGGTTTCAAGAGCAAGTCCTGGAATGAGGGCGGCCAGATGCCCCTGCAAAGAAGGCTTCCCAAGCGTGGCTTTAGAAATATATTCCACATAGACTACCAGGAAGTCAATGTCGGCGTGCTGGGCAGAATCGATGTCCAGGACGTGACGATCGACATCCTTCGTCAACATCGCCTGATAGGCAGCAAGAACAAGCCTGTTAAAATACTCGGTAGCGGCGAACTTCAGAAGCCGCTCAATATCAAGGCTCACGCATTTTCGGTTTCGGCCAGGGAGAAAATCGAAAAAGCCGGTGGAAAAGCGGAGCTTATCTCGTCCCCTGCCGCGGATCGGAAACCCGGGGATGACTTGAAGCGGTGACAATCTTTGGACGGGGGCAATACAGGTGAGGAAAAATGGCGTTAGATAGCATAAGAAATATATTTAAGATTCATGAGCTGAGGCAGCGAATTTTCTTCACGCTCGGCCTTTTGGTTGTTTATAGAATTGGCGGCCATATTCCCACTCCCGGAGTCGATCTCCGCGCCATCGAGCAATTCGACCCGGGCGGCCTGCTCGGTCTCTTCGACCTGTTTGTAGGGGGCGCTTTCACCAAGGTCACTATTTTCTCGCTGGGGATCATGCCGTATATTTCGGCCTCGATTATCATCCAGCTTCTGGGCGCCGTAATTCCGTTCTTCCAGCGACTTCAAAAAGAGGGCGAAGAAGGCCGCCGCAAGATCACTCAATACACGCGTTACGGCACCGTCCTTATCGCGGCTACGCAGGCGATGGCCACGGCCATTTTCCTCTCGGAGCAAACGAACCCGAGCTTGCTGTTGACAGGCATCTCCAAAGTCAATTTCATTTTGATGACCATTCTGACATTTACTTCGGGTACGATATTCATCATGTGGCTCGGCGAGAGGATCACGGAGCGTGGTATTGGGAATGGTATTTCGCTCATCATATTCATCGGCATTATCGCGCGGCTGCCGACCGCAGTCCTCGATGAGGTCCAGAAGTTTTTCCCAAGCCTCTTCGGGCTGACAGGGGCGGCGCGCGGCAACATCATCAAGGAACTGCTGATTATCGCCCTGATGGTGATTATAATCGCCGCTGTGGTGCTTGTGACCAGATCGCAGAGGAGAATTCCCGTCCAGTACGCCAAGCGCGTCGTCGGCCGCAAGGTCTACGGAGGCACCAGCACGCATATACCGCTCTCGGTTAACACCGCCGGCATCATCCCGATCATTTTCGCCCAGTCGATCATGTTCGCGCCGCAGACCATATTCTCGTTCTTTCCGGATAGCGATTTCATGGTCATGCTGTCCTCGTGGTTCAATCCGACGGCGCCGCTTTACATGATATTCTATGCGTTCCTGATAATATTTTTCGCCTACTTCTATACTGCTATAGTCTTCAACCCGGTCGACCTGGCGGATAACATGAAGAAACAGGGTGGTTTTATCCCCGGAATCAGGCCGGGTCAGAGAACCGCCGAATATATCGATAGAGTCCTGACACGTATTACTCTTCCGGGTGCGCTCTTTTTTGCAATTATCGCCATAATGCCAAATATTATGTCGCGCGTTTCCGACGTGCAATTCTATTTTGGTGGCACAGGGCTTCTAATCGTGGTCGGCGTAGCGCTCGATACACTTCAGCAGATCGAGTCGCACCTGCTCATGAGGCATTACGACGGATTCATGAAGAAGGGACGGTTGCGAGGGCGGTATAGCTGATGAGGATTATCTTCCTGGGAGCGCCCGGCTCCGGAAAGGGCACGCAGGCCAAGAGGCTGGCCCAAAAATTCAACCTGGATCATATCTCTACCGGTGATATCCTGCGTAATGCCATAAAGGAACAGACGCCGCTCGGGATGAAAGCCAAGCAATTCATGGACGCCGGTGAGCTCGTGCCCGATGATGTCGTGCTGGGGATAATCAAAGAGGAGTTGACTCGAAGGAAGAAGGGATTTATATTTGATGGTTTTCCCAGAACCAGGACGCAAGCCGAGGGTCTGGAGACCATAATGAGCGAACTGGGATTGAGCATCTCGAAAGTGGTCAACCTTGTTGATGTCCCCGACGAGATGATCGTATCCAGGCTGGAGGCCCGCCGGCTTTGCAGGAATTGCGGGCAAGAATATAATCTCAAGGCCAGGCCTGCGATAAAAGAGGGAATCTGCGATATCTGCGGAGGAGAGCTTTACAGGCGGCCCGATGACACCGCCGAAGTCATAAACAATAGGCTTACGGTCTATCGCGAAAAGACCAAGCCGATCGAAAATTATTATCGCTCCAAAGGCGTTTTAGTCGAGGTCGATGGTGGCAGGGGATTCGATGAAGTATTCAATGCCATCTCCAAGGCGGTTGCTGATCCAAAATGATTCAGTTAAAATCGCCCCGCGAAATTAAGAAGATGAGGGACGCGGGGAGGATCGTCGCCGAGGTCCTCGATCTGATCTCTGAAAACATAAGATCCGGTATCACCACCAAGTCGCTTGACAAACTCGCGGCCGATTACTTTCGCAAAAACAACGCGCGATCGGCTTTCCTGGGGTACCAAGGCTTCCCGGCCAATATCTGCGTCTCTATCGACGATGAGGTTGTTCACGGGATCCCCAGCAACAGGAAACTGGTCGAAGGCCAGATTGTCAGCGTCGATGTCGGCGCCATATTCGACGGCTACCATGGAGATGGCGCCCGAACTTTCGCGGTTGGGGAGCCTTCGGAACAGGATAAGAAGCTCCTCGAGGTTACCCGCGAAGCGCTCCGCCGGGGCATTGCGCAGTGCCGGGTAGGCAAAAGGCTTGGCGACCTGTCGGCCGCAATTCAGAAATACGTGGAATCGCACGGCTTCTCCGTGGTCCGCGATCTGGTCGGGCATGGCATAGGGCGAAAAATGCATGAGGAACCACAGGTTCCCAATTACGGGCTGCCGGGTACCGGGATCGAATTCAATGAAGGTTTGGTGTTGGCCATTGAGCCGATGATAAACTGCGGCAGATTTGAGATAAGGATACTGCCGGATGGCTGGACCATAGTGACCGCCGATGGATCAAATTCGGCCCATTTCGAGCACACTGTGGCGATTACGTCAAATGGCCCTGAAATATTAACCAAGAGATGATATGGCGAAAGAAGACGTAATAGAAGTCGAAGGAAAGGTGATTGAGCCTTTGCCCAATGCCATGTTCAAAGTGGAGTTGGACAACGGCCATCAGGTGCTGGCGCACATCTCTGGCAAAATGAGGATGCATTTCATCCGCATCCTTCCCGGCGACAAAGTGACGCTGGAATTATCGCCATATGATCTCAATCGCGGCCGGATTATTTACCGGCACAAATAAGCCCTGGGCTTATAAATTATGGAGTGGCAATGAAAGTTCGTTCGAGCGTAAAAATCCGCTGCGAGAAATGCAAGATAGTCAGGCGTAAGGGTGTGGTCAGAGTCATCTGTTCCAACCCCAAGCATAAACAGCGCCAGGGATAGGAGGTATTTCTTGGCACGTATTGCTGGTATCGACCTGCCGCGCGATAAGAGGATAGAGGCCGCGTTGCCTTACATCTTCGGCATAGGTCGGACATCATCTCAGAAGATACTCAAAAAATCGGGTGTCGATCCCAATATCAGGGTGAAAGACCTGACCGAGGAGCATATATCGAAAATCAGGACTATAATCGAGCAGGAATATAAGGTCGAGGGCGCTCTCCGGACCGAAATCAACATGAACATCAAGAGGCTTGTCGATATCGGCTCTTACAGAGGTCTGAGACACAGGCGCGGCCTGCCGGTTCGCGGCCAGCGCACGCGCACCAATTCACGGACACGTAAGGGTCCGCGCAAAACCATAGGCAGAAAAGCCAAGGCGGCAGAATAAACTTTAGGATCAAGCTATAAAGGATGGAGTAATTGGCGGAACAACAGCAACCAACAAAGAAGAAGAAGGCCAAGAAAAAAGGGCAAAGAACCGAAACAGTCGGTATTGCCCATATTAAGTCGACCTTTAATAATACAATTGTATCTATTACCGATACCAGAGGGAATGTCATCTCCTGGTCGTCGGCCGGCAAGTCCGGCTTCAAGGGCTCGAAAAAATCGACGCCGTTTGCAGCTCAGATGGCTGCCCAGGCGGCAGCCCGTGAGGCTCTGGAGCAGGGTTTGAAGAGAATCGAGGTCTGGGTCAAGGGCCCGGGCTCCGGCCGCGAGGCCGCTATCCGCTCTCTGCAGGCGGCGGGGCTGGAGATAACTGCCATTCACGATGTCACTCCAATTCCGCACAATGGATGCCGTCCGCC
>Ga0315293_10000853_pt1 | contig 28947 bp, 27 predicted proteins | sample YL17G13_20_MG_FD_203071 | JGI IMG/M metagenome (GOLD analysis project Ga0315293, IMG submission 203071) | Sediment microbial communities from Yellowstone Lake, YNP, Wyoming, USA - YL17G13_20 | ecosystem: Environmental > Aquatic > Freshwater > Lake > Sediment | place: USA: Wyoming | collected... | reverse complement strand
GGGGCCATCCATTCCAACAACTGCACGGGCCGCTCAAGGATCCGCACAAGGTCCTCGAGTACGGCGAAGCGCTCGGGCTGGGATCGCGGGCATACGATCTGGATGACGTGATGCCGGTGGAATCGATCAGCCGCGCCCCCAGCGGGTATATCTCCGCTCGCTGACGCGAGGGGGCTATCCCGGCCCAGCAACCCATCCGTCGGAAAGTGGACTTGGATCGGAGCAGACTTAGATCGACCCTTGGGCCGTTTGCGATTGATGTGGTGCGTGGGCGGCCAGCACACAAGCCTTTCGATGCGTATGGCAATACCCCTATTGACATCCGGGCATTTGAGGACTGCGGAGGCACGGGCACCCTCGCGAGCATGAAAGTTGTGTCCGAGGCCCCTTCCCCGGGAGCGAAGCTCTTTACCCGGAGGTCCCAGGTTCCCTGGCCTCCCGAAGGACACCGGGACATTGTGCGGCCTGCCTGCCCCGGAGCCGCAGGCCAGGGGGCAGGCGAGTCCTGGCCCCGCTACCTAAATGAAGATTCGAGGCCCTTTGAGCCTCGGTTCTGTTTTCATTTTTGCGCGTTCATTCAGCCAGTTTTCCGTGCGTTGGCGCTGTCGTGATCACACTCTCCCCAGTGGGCTCGTAGCCTGCTGGTCCCAGGTTCCAGTCCTGCGAACGTCATCCTTTCCAACTACAGTACATCGGGTTCGCGCCCCTTTCGCCACAACCAGCCACCCAAGCTGACATACCGGATTGGGTTTTCGGCTACCACAGTGATGTGTGAAGCCGGGAGTCGCAGGAACAACCTCGAAGGATTTTTCGGGTAGCACAACGATGTCCCCCCTGCCACGAGGTTAGACTGCCCCGTCTGCGAGCAAGAAATGTGTTAGACTGAAAGGCGCAGCTGAATAGCTGGATCTCTGTCGTACCTTGGCCGCCGACCCTGTGATGGGCAGGTGGCATCTCTAATTCCGGCCGTGCCGGTAGAAAGCAGTAATAGAATGGAAATCAGGATATATGTGGGAAACCTGGCTATGTCAACTACAGAGGCTGATATCAAAACCCTGTTCGCGCAAGCTGGGGAAGTCACCACGGTTGATCTGGTCAAGGACCGGGATAGCGGCATGTCCAAGGGCTTTGCCTTTGTCACCATGACCGCACAGGCTGATGCAGATAAGGCCATCAGCATGTTCAACGCCTATTCCCTGGCCGGGAATATGATCAAAGTCAATGTTGCCAAACCGCGCGTGGAGCGCCCCTCGCGCAACTAGGTGCCCGAATGAAATAAGAACATCTCGTAGGGTGCAATAACCTGTAGATTGTAAGAACTCCCTCCGAAGGGATCTTAATGAGATAGTAGTGTAGGGACTGAGGGCTGAACCACACTTTTAGAACTTGCGTTCTAGATTTTTCTGCGAATGGATCCCGTTGCTGATTAGCCCTGTCCTAGCCAGAAACCCCATCCGTGCGGTAATCGACGTGAACGGTCGCCTGCCAACAACGCGGCGGCGTGCTTGACAAGGGGCGGACCGCAGAGGCACCCTTGCGATCAGACGCAGGCACCAACCTCGTCAGGCACAGCCATGCCGAAGCGCGAGTGACACCCTCAGAAAGGTGGAACTACGATCTGAGGCTGGCTCGGCAGGACGAAGGCACATAACTCGGAGGCCGGCGGTTCCCTGGCCCAGTCCGCCAGGACAGGCGAGCATGCCCCGCTACCTGAATGGAGAACCGAGGCCATTTGAGCTTCGGTTCTTCTCGTTCGGACTGATATCCAGCTGATCCCTGGTTCGACTCCTTAGAGCCTCAATTCCCCCAGCCATAGTCCACCAGCAGGCTCGTGCGCGTGGCGCTTCATCCGGTTCTTCCACAGCCGGCATCTTGAGATGGGGTTTTCGGCCAGCACAGGTTCGATTCCCGGGGCTGGACTTATTGGGAAAGGTAAGGTACAGTACTGCTTTGTGATCGCGGAAGGGTAGGCCGCGGTCTGATTTCCTCTATGATTGGCAGCATAGGGCTGCCGGTTTTTTGTTGATGTAGGGCTAAGCGTGCGACTTGGCTCAACACAGCCAAGGAGCATTGTTGTGAGTTTTGATCGTTTCCCTCTGGATGCGCGCATCCGCGCCGGCATCCAATCTGCGGGCTATTCGGCGCCCACCCCCATCCAACAGGAAGCCATACCACCCATCCTTTCCGGGCGCGATCTGATCGGCATCGCCCAGACCGGCACCGGTAAAACGGCCGCCTTCATGCTGCCGATCCTGCAGCGCCTGACCACCCATCCGGGACACGGCGTGCGGGCGCTGATCCTGGCCCCCACCCGTGAGCTGGCGGAACAGATCCACCAGGCCACCCGGCAATTTGGCGCCCGCACGGGCGTGCGTAGCGCCTCGATCTACGGCGGCGTGGGCAAGCGGCCTCAGATTGAGGCGCTGCGCCGCGGCGCCGACATCGTCGTCGCCTGCCCCGGACGCCTGCTCGACTTGGCCTCCGAGCGCAGCATCGACCTGTCGCGGGTCGAGGTGCTGGTGCTGGACGAGGCCGACCGCATGTGCGACATGGGCTTCCTGCCGGACATCCGTCGCATCCTTAAACTGGTGCCGACTCGGCGGCAGACGCTGTTCTTCGCGGCCACGATGCCTGATGACATCCGCCGGCTGGCGGACAGCATCCTGCGCGATCCGGTCCCCATTCAGATCGGCGTGATCGCGCCGCCCAAGACGGTGTCCCATGCCCTCTACCCGGTCGCCGGCGGACTCAAGAAGCAGCTGCTGCTGGCCATGCTCGAGCGGCGTGCCAGCGGGCGGGCGCTCATCTTCACCCGCACCAAGCACCGGGCGCGCGGCCTGGCGAAGGACCTGGACAAGCAGGGCTACCGCGTACAGGCGCTGCAGGGCAACATGACCCAGAACCGCCGGCAGAACGCCATCGACGGCTTCCGCGGCGGCCAGTACGACATCCTCGTCGCCACCGACGTCGCCTCGCGCGGCATCGACGTGGCCGACATCGCCCACGTGATCAACTTCGACATGCCCGACACGCCCGACGCCTACACCCACCGCGTCGGCCGCACCGGCCGCGCCGAGCAGACTGGCGAGGCGCTGACGCTGGCGGAGCCGGAGGATGAGGTCATGGTGCGCCAGATCGAGCGCGTGCTCGGCGAACCGATCGAGCGGCGACGGCTGGCGGACTTCAACTACGGGAGCTTCAACCCCGAGGCCAGCCTGAAGGGCCATGGAACCGGCAAGGGCGACCAGGCTCTACCGACTGGAAATGGCCGCCGACCCGGCGCTGCCAGCTCTAGGCCGAACGGCACCGGCCACAAGTCGAACGGCGCCGGTCGCGGTCGATCGCACCGCTAGGCCATCCGATCCTGCTGCACACTCGCAATCCCCTGTGCCCCGTCCTGGAGCCCAGGGGATTGTCTATTCCTGGCGGGATCGGCGCCTCCTTCGGATCTCCGAATCGCGCGGAACACCAAGGCCCAAGAACGACCATGACCACGAAGGCGAGGTTGACCTGCCTTGTCCGAGCCGAAAACCGCATCCGTCTGACAACAGACTCAGACCGCATGTGCAATAGGCTCCCGTGTTGGATTCTGGCAGTCCAGTGAGGGATCAATCGGGATGCCTTGCCCTGCCAAGCTTTTTCTCCGACTCTCCCCCCTCCACAATGTCCTGTCTGGAACAGGCTTTCCTTCACCTCACCCTTGTCTTGGCCGAAAACCCCATCCGCCCGACAGTGAACCTCGATCGGACCTGCACTAAACTCCTTTGATGGGTTCTGATCGTCCGTCGAGCCCGGGCGCGGCCGTGCCGCAGTACGACCGGCCGTCCGCGATCCAACCCTCCCTCCACTTCGAGACCGTATGATGAATGGGTGGGCGCTTGACCCCGCGCTGCATTCCATCCTTTTCGGGATCCCCACAATGAGATCCTGAGAGGGCCTATAATAATCAGATAGCTTGCGTCCAATTGGCGTGACGATGGGTGTGAAGTTGAGCAGCCTTTCACAAGACAGACATCGCATCGCGGTCTTGTCGCTCATCTACAGCAGTCCCGACCCCAAGGTCGGATACTTCACGGACGGGATGACAGAAGAACTTGTCCTGACGCTCTCAAAGATCGTCAGGCTTCGTGTGATCGCGCCCACATCGATCATGAAATATCGGAAGGAACCCAAGACCAGCGGGGAATTCGCTCGAGAGACATCCACCACGGCACGAGGCTGCATGCGACCAATGCGCGATACGTCCAAAGGAGGACTCGATGACACGGTATTTGGTGGAAGTCCCGCATGACAACACAAAGGATGCTTGTGATCGGGCCATACGGCTCTTCCAGGAGACAGGCTCGCACTTCGTGACCAACGCGGACTGGGGATGCAGCGATAGCGTCCACAAAGCCTGGTTCGTGGCAGAGGTCGACAGCCGCGAGGAAGCGGTCGCCATTCTCCCCCCTCTTTTTCGACAGAGAGCGACCATCGTCGCTTTGCAAAGGTTTGGCAAGGACGATCTTGTGCAAAACAGAGAGAAGCACGCAGAGCGGCCATCGAACTGAAGTGGGGCGGGGATTGCGCCGGCCAACGGCGGCCGCACGGAGTACGGCTCGGCGATGCCGGAGGAAGGCCAGGTTCAACCGCCGGACGGCGTCCGTGGCCTAGGCACATGCCACAGCGTCAGTCGGAGCCATGCCGGCCGGGTCTCGCTTTCTTCTACTCCCCCAATGCCGTTCGACGGACGACATCGAGTGTCTCCAGCGCCGTGAACCGGTGACGCTGCAAACCCTCCTCGTTGAGATAGATGTCGCCCAGATGCGGTTCGCTGGTCTTGGTGTAGAGCCCGCGGTTGGGCAAGTCCCCGGTCGCCGCCCAGAAATTCCACAGAGGCACATCGTATTCCACGGCCAGGGTGACCATGTCTAAGTTTATGCGTTCGTCGAGTTCGCGATTGTCGGCTTTGGTTGCCAAGATCGGCACAACCCCGTTCGCCACGAGCTGATCGAGAATGCGCCGCAGATAGTCGATGTTGCGCGATTCGTAGTGCGTCCCCACATTGAAGACGACGAAGGAAGGCCGGTGCAAGCGCAGTTCACAATCCACCGGCGTTTCGTTGGGGCCACAGGTGTACTTGCCCTCGTGCCATTCGATCCACAGCAGGGCCCCGGCGGTGGTCCCGCTCTTGATCGTAGGGCTTTCGCGATTAAACGTACCGGCGAAGTAAGCTACCGTCTCCTGCAACTGGGCCGGCAGCGAGGCTACGACCGATGGCTGCGTGTCGTACACCCCCAGGAAGTTGTCCGGCAGGCTCTGACAGTCCCCCAATATCGAGAAGGCATGGGCATCGTTGCCCAGCGATTGTCCGCGATCGAAGATTTCGCGGACGTGCATCGGGACGACGGGAACTACGGGCCAAGATTGCCACGCCTCGGCCGATGTAGGCGCAGGCGAGGGCGCGGCTGTGGGGAGGCGTCGCGGCGTGGCTGTGGCCCCAATCGGAATCAGGCTTGGCGCAGGCTCGCTCACCGGCGTTTTGATTACCGCGGAGGCCGAGGGCAACTCGGACGGCGTGCCGCTCGCCTGGCACGCTCCAAGCAGCAGCGTGCCCAGCAGCACAGCCAGTACGCGCTTACTTGGTGTACGCACAGACCAGCCAATCTCCACCGCTCTGGACGACTTGGTATGTGCGCGCGGTGAGATCGAAGCGGCGCACCTCGTTACCGTAGGTCGCATCAATGCTGCCCGTGCAGCGGACCAGGGACGTGTCCCCTTCGCCGCCGGCCACCGCACAGGCCACCCCATTGAGTTCAGCGCGGACCACGCCAAACGAGTCGTATTCGACCAACGCCTGCGCCTCGTACTCCGGGCAGGTCAACGCACTGAAGCGCGCCTCGTCCCTTTGGACGAGCGCCTGCAACAGCCCCTCCACCGCACGTGAAGAAGCCGTCCGCGCGGGCGCGCAGCTCACAAGACCGGCAGCCAAGAACCCAAGCCCAATGAAGAAGAGACTCCTGCGCATGCCACCCTTCACTCCAGGATTGGGAGTCCCGGAATGTTACCACCAGTCTCCCGGCCAGTGGGTCGTGTTATTATCATGACCTGCCCGAGCAGTTTCCTGGGCCCGCGGCGCCGCATTCTTTGCGCGGCCAGCCTGAAGGCAAGCCGTCGGCTCCACGGCCATTGGATGCAAGATCGCAGGGCCCCCACCGTAATGAAGAGACTGCTCGGGAAGACTCTCACGCGCGAGAACCTGCTGGCGGTCGTGCTGTGCCTGATGGCGCTGGCCATGCTCGTCCTGACCGCCGACAGCAGCCCGACTTGGATTTACCAGGGCTTCTAGATGGCCCTCGGTCAGGTTTTCGTCGGCGCCGCGCTCGCGTTCTTGTGGATCCTGTTCTTTCCTCGCCGCAAGCGGCTGTATTTTCTCCTTGCCTGCAGCGTCATCGCTGTCTTCTGGTTTCAGCCCGGCCTGCCAATCCGCGGCCTCGATTTCTGGTTTCCGTTCGCGACGCTCGCCATCACGGTCACCACCTGGGCCTTGACGGCTCCGCCGGAAACGCGCCTGACCCGCGCCAATTGGGCCACGGGTGCATTTGTCGCTGCACTCGTCCTCCTCCTGGGCGCCACCCGCTACCTGCCGATTGACCCATTGCTCACGGCCGGCCGCCCCCCGCCCTTGACCTGGATTGTGATCGCGCTGGCGGCCGCCGGGCTGCTTGCCTTTTTCGCGCCACGCGGACGAAACCCGGCCCTCGCCGCGGGTTTGATCCTGGCCGCTCTGGTCGCCATGCTCGTCGTCCTCAAGAACCCAACGCTGGCCATGTGGGCGGACGTCGGGCTGAGGCGCCTCACCGGCCAGCCCATCACGCATGCATCGATTGCGGACCTGCAGTGGCTGGGTTTCTCATACATTGCCTTCCGCTTGATGCACACCATTCGCGACCGCCAGAGCGGCCGGCTGCCGCCGGTCGACCTGGCAGAGTACGTCACCTATGTCGTCTTCTTCCCCGCACTCGTGGCGGGGCCGATCGACCGCCTCGAGCGATTTGTCCACGATGTGCGCGAACCACTCCCGCCTGCGCCGGATGCCGTGCGCGACGGCGGCTGGCGAGTGGCTGTGGGGCTCTTCAAGAAGTTCGTCGTGGCGGATGGCTTGGCGCTGATGGCTCTGAACGCGACCAACGCGCCGCAAGTCCGCGGCGCCGTATGGGCGTGGGCGCTGCTCTATGCCTACGCGCTGCGCATCTACTTTGACTTCAGCGGATATACCGATATCGCCATCGGGCTGGGCCGATGGCTCGGGGTGAGGCTTCCCGAGAACTTCAACGCCCCGTACCTCCAACCGAATCTGACTCAGTTCTGGAATCGCTGGCACATGACGCTCACCCAGTGGTTCCGCGCGTATGTGTTCAACCCGCTCACGCGACGGCTGCGCAGCGGCGCCCGCCCCATGCCGATCGCAACCACCATTCTCGTGACCCAAGTTGTCACGATGCTTCTGATCGGAATGTGGCACGGCGTGACGTGGAATTTCGCGCTATGGGGTGCGTGGCACGGGCTCGGCTTGTTTGCGCACAATCGGTGGAGCGAGTACGCGCGGCGCCGCGATGCCGTTCCCGGCCAATCTCGCGCGATACACGGCCTCCTGCACGCGCTGGGAGTACTCCTCACCTTCAACTATGTCGCGCTCGGCTGGGTATTCTTTGCTCTTCCCTCTCCCGCATATTCGTTCGGGTTTATGCTCAAGCTCGTTGGGGCATCGCGATGAAGCGGCCGACGCGAGGGATCCGCCCGCCGGAGGTCCGCGTGCCGCGCCTCGCGGCCAAGGTCGTCCTCCTTTTCATTGCCGCCAATCTGGCCTTTGCGGCATGGTTACCGTCCGGCTTAGGCCGCCTCTCGTTTTACAACCGCCTCTTCCCAGGCCGAGAGCGGCTGCCCTTTGGCGAATCCCCGCAGTTGTCATACAACCTCAGCCTGGACGATCTGGAGGCGATGTTCGCCTCGCACCGCATCTCCTCCGAGCGATCGCGCCCGGAAGAGTATCGCATCCTGATGCTCGGGGACTCCTCGGTGTGGGGCGCATTGCTGCATCCGGAAGAGACACTGGCCGCCAGGCTTGGTGAACTCGTGCCAAGTGTGTGCGGCAAGAGAACTCGGGTGTACAACTTGGGCTACCCCACCCATTCGCTCACCAAGGACCTGATGATCCTTGACCACGCGCTGCGCTACATGCCCGACCTGATCCTGTGGCCCACCACACTAGAGGCATTTGCCCGGGAGAACCAGCTCGCCTCGCCGGTTGTCGTCGGCAATCCTGAGTTGGCGCGCGACGTCCTCGTTCGTTCCGGGCTTTCGTCGCAAGCTGCCCTGCCGCCAACGCCTCCCAGTTTTACGGCCCGAACAATCATCGGCCGCCGGCGAGCGCTGGCCGATCTCGTCCGCCTGCAGTTGTACGGGGTCATGTGGGCTGCCACGGGCATCGATCAGGCCTATCCCGAGACTTATCCCGCGGCGCAGTCTGATTTCCAGGCAGACCTCTCGTTCCACGGAGAGGCCGCTCCGCCCCTACACGAAACGCGCCTAGCTTTGGAGGTTCTCGACGCGGCGGTGCGACTCGCCGGCCAGGTGCCGGTGCTCGTCGTCAACGAGCCAATTCTCATCAGCCGTGGAAACAACAGCCAATTGCGCTACAACTTCTACTATCCGCGCTGGGCGTTCGACCAGTATCGAGGGCTCATGCAGCAACGGGCGCTGTCATCGAAGTGGGAGTATCTGGACCTTTGGAACCTGGTACCTGCCGATGAATTCACCAACACGGCCATCCATCTGACGCCCCTCGGCGAATGGATGTTCGCGCAAAGGATGGCTCAGGCGATTCTCGCGCGCTCCTGTCCCTGATCCTATGTCGCGTCACGATCGTTCCGAGGCGGCGGCAGACGACCGCGAAAACCGCTGCATCTCCTCCCGACCCGCAAAGCTAACCGGCCAGGCTGTGTCTCGAGGTGTTTGACTGACATGGAGACGAGCGATGGGATCGACTGAAGCGCGATTGCGCGACTATCTCGCAGCGAACTGTCTGCACATGCCCTCCGACGAGATCCCGCTCGATCAGCCTTTGCTTTCCACTGGGCTGGTTGACTCCTTCCACCTGGTGGACCTGGCACTGTTCATCGAGACCGAGCTCGGAGCGCATATTGATGATACCGAGCTGAACGCGAGCACATTCGACACGCTTGCGCAACTGACCGCGCTCGTGGAGCAGCGACAGCCGTGAGCCTTCCCGCCGGAACGCTGCCACAAGTCCTGTTCGACCGGTATCGGGCCACCCCGGAGCAGGCGGCGGTGGTGCTGCGCCTGAACAAAAGCGAGAGCACCCTCACCGTGCGACAGCTCGTTGACGGCGCCCTTGGCTATGCCGCGCGCCTGCGGCAGGCGGGCATCGCTCCCGGCGAGGTGGTGATTGCCATGCTGCCCCCCGGCGCGGAACTCCTGCACGCATTCCTGGGCGCGATGTTCGTCGGGGCCATCCCGAGCATCCTGCCCTTCCTCACCGAGAAGCTCGACCCGCAGCGCTACCGCGAGAGCCTCGACAGCCTCATTTCGGTCACGCGGCCATCGGCGCTGATCGCCCAACCCGACCTGATGGCCATGCTGCGCACTCGGCTGGCGCGTGCCGGCGAAGTCAAGGCGATGCTGACGAGCGGCGCGCAAGGAAATGAATCTCCGCGGGTTGATCCAACCGAACTGGAGGGTCTAAGGGCATCGCCCGACTCGCTTGCCCTCCTGCAGCATTCCTCCGGCACGACCGGGTTGCAGAAAGGAGTCGCGTTAACACACCGGGCGATCCTTGGACAACTGGCAGCCTACAGCCCCGCGCTCGGCCTCACTCCGAGCGACATCATCGTGAGTTGGCTGCCGCTTTACCACGACATGGGACTGATCGCCGGATTCCTCCTGCCTGTGCTCACCGGGGTCAAGCTTGTTCTGCTCTCGCCCTTCGAGTGGGCCCGCGCACCGTGGACCCTGCTGCGGGCGGTGAGCGAGCACGGCGGAACGCTGGCCTGGCTTCCCAACTTCGCCTACAACTTCTGCGCCACACGCATCCCCGACCGGGAGCTGAACGGGCTCGACCTTTCCTCATGGCGCGCCGTCATCAATTGCAGCGAACCGATGATGGCCGAGAGCCATCGCCTGTTTGCCTCACGCCTGGGCCCGTTCGGACTGCGCGAGAGCGCGCTGGCGACGTGCTATGCCATGGCTGAGAATGTGTTTGCCGTGACGCAGGGCGGAATTGACCGCCCGGTGCGGCTGGACCACGTGGACAGAGAGCTGCTCGCAACAGAAGGCCGCGCCGTGCCGGCCGTCGCCAGCCAGAGGCACACGACGGAGGTTGTTTCGGCGGGAGCGCCCCTGGCCAATTGCGAAGTGCGCGTGCTCTCGGCGGACGGCACACCACTCCCCCCTCGCCAGGTTGGCGACTTGGCGCTGCGCAGCGACTGCATGTTGACCGGCTACTTCAACCGCCCGGACGCCACAGTCTTGGCCTTGCGCGACGGCTGGTATCTCACAGGCGATCTGGGTTATCTGGCCGAGGGCGAAGTGTTCATCACCGGCCGCAAGAAAGACCTGATGATCGTCGGCGGCAAGAATATTTACCCGCAAGATATCGAGGCCCTGATCAACCAGGTCCCGGGCGTCCACCCCGGGCGAGTGGTGGTCTTCGGGCTGTTCAATGAATCACTAGGGACCGAAGAGGTAGCGGCCGTTGTGGAGATCGACGCGGCGGCGAGGGTGGAGGCCAACCGTCTTGGGCTTGCTATCCGCGAGGGCGTGGCCACAGGCTCGGAGGTTACGCTCGGCCCATTGAAGTTGGTGGACGAGCGCTGGTTGGTCAAGACCAGCAGCGGCAAGATCGCCCGCGGGGCCAATCGCGAAAAACTTCTTGCCGAACTGGGGCGAGAGGCGTAGCGCGTTTGCCAGGCGTGCCCCCCTTCTCCCTTTGAATTCTGCACACGAGCAAATCGTGCGATGCAATTAAGACGAACCGAGGCCCGCGTGACCCGAAAAAGAATGGCACCGGGGCGCCCGACGATGCGGCGCCCCTCTCTAAAAGAGGTGGACGCATGCCCCAGGCACGCGTCTTACTCGGTGCGAAACCGCCAGACCGCCAACAGGCCGAAGATTTCGCCCGGCCAGTTCACAAAATCGACCTTGACGACGGCGACAACCTCGCCGAACGATTTGCTCAGGGCGGCCGTGCGGAGGGCGGCAGAGGGCGGTATGGGCTCTTCTCCTTCGTCGGGGTGGGTCGTCGAAAGGCCGCCCACGGCAATCACCAATTCGCTCACTTGTCCAATGGTAGTCCACCCGGCCTTGCATCTCATCATGCGCGAGGATGAGCCGCGGCCCCTGCAGGCTGCTGCATTCGGTGGAGATTGGCGATGAATATGGGTGTGACTAGACTAGAACGAAGACCGCCGACGGCCCGGTGACCTGGGCTCCCGGGCGCGCCCCCCGAATGTGCGGGCGATGTCATGGGCTGAGGGGGCCAAGTTCTTGTGTGCGGCAGTGCGCCTGCGCCGATTATGCGACGCGTCCTCCCGGCAGCGGCGGGCCGCCGGCGTAAACCTCGGTCACGGCCAATCGGCCAGTCGAACCGCGCGCGGTCCAACGGCCCTTGGCTTGATATGAGATCGCCTCAAAGGTGAGGATATTGGCGCTGACCAAAGACCCGGCCGTGGGGGCTGGCATCCGGCTGCCCATCCAGCCGCCCAGGACATGCTCCCCGTACGGCTGAAGCGAAAGGCACGGCCGCACGAGCGGGTAGCCATCGCTTCCGGTCCACGCCAAGACCTTGACCGCCACCATGCGGGCAAACTCAACCTGGACCGGGACCGGTACGCGAACTGTAACTTCCTCGCCGCCGGCACGCCCGCGCCGGGCGAGGCTCGCGATCCGGGCCAGCACGTATTCGGCCAGCACCTGCAACTTGCTAATACGGAATTCGCCCTCGACCGAGCGAACCCGCATGAGCCCGGCGTTACGGATGCCGGTGTAGGCGTTGTACCGCAGCAGGGACGAATTCATCTGCCGCTCGACCAGCAGGCCGGTGGTCTGGAATTCCACGAAATCGGCCTTCAGCCGCCACCCTCTCAGCGCCGGCGTTACTACCAGCACACCCACTCGTGGATCGGCCTGAAGGTTGCGGATGCTCTTGCGCAAGAGGAAATTGCCGAAGAACAGCAGATCGGGGTCGTCCTCCGCCGGCAGGATGCTGACGACCGGCACGACGTTGGGCCTGCCGTGAGCATCCCGGGTGGCGAGGAACTTGGGGGTCATCTCGCCGCGCAAGGCTTCCAGCAGGCCCGGGGCATTCTCGACAATGGTCATCTCACCTCCTCCATCACATGCTGCTTAGCCACGAGTTGCGCCCGACCAACGCGCCACGCCAACATGCTCTGCGGCGATCGAAACGATTCGTTCCATTTCCTGCCGCTCGTACAGCGGCGCGCTCTCGAGCGCATAGGGCCGTTCGAGTCGGTGGTACTTGGGCCGGCCGAGGTTCGTATACGCCAGCAAGTCCCAGCGCTCGACGTGCGGCAGTTCGGCTGCGATGAAGCCGCCCAGCCCGCGCAGGTTGGCCTCATCATCGGTCCAGCCGGGAATGATCGGGGTGCGCACCCACAGCCGGATGCGCCGCTCCGCGAGTCTGCTCGCATTATCGAGAACCTTTTCGTTGCAGAGGCCGGTGGCGGCACGGTGCCTCTCCGGGTCCATGATCTTAAGGTCGAGCAGCACCATGTCGACCCACGGCAGCACGTGCTCCAGCCATTCGCCGGGGACCGCCGCGCACGTGTCGAGCGCTATATGCACGCCCGCCTCACGGCAACGCGGGAGCACTTCGAGTAGAAAGGCGTGCTGCAGAAGCGGCTCACCTCCGCTCAATGTGATGCCGCCCGAGGAGGCGGAATAGAAAACCGCATCCCGAGCGAGTTCCTCAGCCAGCGCGGCTGCCTCCCAATCGCGGCCGACCACTTCGAGCGCTCCGCTCGGGCAGGCTGCGGGGCACTTGCCGCAGCCGGTGCAGCGACGGCGATCGATGCGCATCCCGCCCGGTGTGAGTTCGAGCGCACCCGCCGGGCACGCCTCCAGGCACCGTCGCGCCCCGATGCAGCGTATGTCGTACCACATCAAGTCCAAATCGAGGCTCAATCCCTCCGGGTTGTGACACCAGGGGCAGCGCAGCGGGCAGCCCTTGAAGAATGCGGTCGTGCGAATCCCCGGTCCGTCGTCCGTCGAGAAGCGCTGCAGATTGAACAGCCGGCCGGTGGTCATCACTCAACGGACCGGCATACGCGCTTCGCGGTTGAACCCGGACCAAGCGCGCTCGTAAAGCCAACCTGCGGGTGCACGCCGCGGCCTGGCCTCCACGCGCTCCAGCCACGCCTGCTCCGCGCGCGCGGCTTCGGCAAAGCACGCTTCCGCGAACTCCGCATGCACTCGCGGCGACTCTCGCCGCCGAGCGAGCGCCTCGTCAACGAAGCGCTGCTCCAGAGCCTCACGTTCTCCGGCGTAGAGCGGGAGGCGCGTGGCGTAATCACGCAGCGTGGCACGATGCAGCGCTTCGTGCCGCCAGAAGAGCGTCGCCTGATCGTACGTCCCGCCAGGGACGGCATCCTGCCCGGGGACGTCGGCATCGAGCCAGGCCGGCTTGAACAGGCTGGTGCAGGCCGCGGCCGTCCCGGTGACAAAGTGCGTCGGCCCATCCGGCGCCAGGTGCGAAACCATCGACCCCGTGGTGCCCGTGGCACGGATGGGGCCGAACCCCACGTGGGCGCAGACCTCGTACTCGCGCACGCCGCGATCGGGCGCGTAGGGCCGCTCGCCGCGCGGACCGTGGTCGCGCAGGGTTTGCATCATCGTACGCACCGTAATGTGCCCGCGCTGCGCGGTCAGCGCATCGGTGGTCTGGCACTGGCGCTCCTTGCAGCGGCTCAGAGTGGTGTACAACGGATCGGAGTAGCAGCGGCCGAAGTGGAATTGCTCACTACGCGAGCACCAGCCTTTATCGACGGCAAACTTCACCAAGTTGGCCGAAGCCAGGTCCCACCGGCTGCCAATTGTGATGCCATTCGAAATCGAACGGATGTCGCCAACCCGCTCTGCCGCCCATTCGCGGCCGGCCGTCTCCAGAACCCAGGCGGAGGAAGGATCTGCAATGAGGAAGCTGTTGTGGTAATAGGTCTTGTGCCGATAACCGTGGTTACCCCCCTGCCCGAATTCTTCGAGCAGCGCTGTCAGGAGATGGAGCGCCTCATCGGCGGTCCGTGCCCGTTCCAGCGCCAGGCGCAGGAAGTCCATGCCGATGAGGGCGAGTCCCTTTTCGTAGGGAACTTTGGTGTAGACCGCCTCGTTGCCGATCGTCAGACCGTGCTCGTTGGCGCCCATTTCGGCACCCCAAATCCAGAAGGGTTTGGAGAGCACTACGGCATGGGTGTGGGACACCTGAGGGATCTCGATATGGGTGCACCTCACCTTCGACCCGGCCATGTGATTCGCGGCCGGGATGCGCACCACGTGATGGGCTTCGTTGGGCTCGCGATCGGAATTCTTGCCAAAGAGGGTCACACCGTCGGCGGTCACACCACCCAAAGCCACCAATGTGTCACACATAGATGCACCTCCATTTCACTTCGCGGTTAGATCCCGTGGGATTCGCGGGCGATGATCTCATCCTGGATCTCCTTGCCCAGTCCGACAAAATAGGCGTTGTAGCCCGTCACGCGGACGAGAAGATTTCTGTACTCCTCCGGATTCTTTTGCGCCTCTCGCAGTGTTGCCGGGTCGAGCACGTTGATCTGAAGACAGGTGCCGCCTAAGCGGCCGTAAGCGCGCAAGAGACCCATCAGCTTCTCCTGGGTTTCGGGGTTGCGCACGAGGCTTGGGCTGAAGCTCAGCGTGTGGCTGGCCCCGTTGGGTGCGCTTTCCAGGCCGAGCCCGCCGACGCTGTGGATCACCGCGGTCGGGCCCTTGCGGTCGGCCCCATTGACCGGGCACACCGCATTCGAAAGGAATTGCCCGCGCCGTCGGCCGTCGGGCGTGGCGGCCGTAGTGGGGGCATACGCAATCCAGTAGTTCCATGAGAGGTAGCCGCCGCGGTAGCGCTTGCCGGTCGAGGAGGTATGAGCGAAGGCCTCCTCGGTCCACAGGCGGCTGACCTGGCGCGCCAATCGGTCGGCGCGCGGGTCATCATTGCCGTACTTCGGGGCTCGGTTGAGCAGCATCTGGCGAATCTCCTCACGCCCCTCGAAGTTGCGGTCGAGCGCCTCGACGAGTTGCGGCATGCCGATCGCACGCTGGGAGAAGACCAGCGCCTCGACGGCGGCCAGGCTGTCGGCCACTGTGGCCAGCGCACATCCCTCGACGGTGAGGAAGTTGTAGCGCGCTCCGCCGGCATTGCTGTCTTTGCCGCTCTCCAGGCAGCCCTCGACCACGGCGCTGAGATACGGAACGGGTTCCCACCGAGCACGGCCGGCGTCCGCCATGTCGTGGACACGGATCATCCATTGGACGAGGTGGACGAGCTGACTCGAAAAAGCCGCGTAGAACTCATCGAAAGAGGTGAAGCGCAGCGGGTCGCCGGTCCGCGGGCCAATTTGCTTTCCGCTGGCCGCGTCGCGCCCGTCGTGCAGGGCCAACTCCACCGCCTTGGCCAAATTGAGGTTGACATCGACGGTGCCCGACCGATCACATCCACTCAGCGTGTTCTCGAGGCAACCCACGGGTGCGTAGTCCCACAGCCTGTCTTCGGGCAATCCTTCCCAGCGCAGGCCGGCAATCGAGTTCTCGTCAAAATTGAGCAGGAAGGGAGCGCCTTGTGTCCGCCCGAGAATCTGCACGACCTGCCGCAGCAGGTGGTCGGGGGTGTTGGCGTGCAGACGGATGTTCGGCTTCGGTTCGAGCAGGTTTAAGGACTCGATAACCTCCAAGAAGAGGTAGGTCAAGTCGTTGGATGCGTCACGTCCATCCCGCTCGATCCCACCCAACGTGATGAGCTGCCCGAAGGATGAGTTGATGCCCTGATTGGTGCCGACCCATCCCTGGTAGTCGTAGACGTAGTTGTGCTTGATCGACCAGCATTCGAGCCACTCGCGGGCTTGCTCGCGGCTGAGGCGGCCGGCGCTGATATCGTCGCGATAGAACGGGTACAGGTACTGGTCCACCCGCCCCGGCGAGACACCCGGCCCCGGGTAGCTCTCGGCGGCCATGAGCAGCATGTGGGTGGTCCACAGGGCCTGCAAGGCCTCCGGAAATGTGCGCGGCGGGAGCCACGGAGTCGCGCAGCAGATGCGCGCGATCTCGTTCAGCTCGGAACGCCTGGCAGGATCCTGCTCGCGGGCGGCGGCCCGCTCAGCCTCCATCGCGTACCGTTCGCTTACCTGGCGCACGGCATCGGCGCAGATACTCACCGCGCGGGCCAGGTTGCGCCGGGCCGGGGACGCCTCGGTCCGCCGTGCAATCTCCTCGGCCTCGGCCTGGATTCCCTTCCATCCGACGCGCAGCACTTTAGGATAGTCGGGCACCAGGTGACCCGGTACGGCGCCGCAATTCCCTACGCCGACGTCGTTGAGTGCGTGCCATTCCTTCAGGAATGCTCCCTCCGCGCGATCACGCTGCTCCGCCTCCTCGCGCTTGAGGCAGCGCGAAAGGGCTGTGCTGAAGTGCGAGCCGACGACTAGCTCGCCTTCGAGGATCTGGACCGGCAGATGGCGGGTGGCGACTTCGCGAAAGAACAGCGCCTGGCGCACGACCAGGGGTTCATCCCAGAACCCCTCCGGCAGCGCCACTGCGCGCGATGAGGCCAGCAGGTAACTGCGGAATCCCTTCTGGAACATGGCCACCTCGGGCACGTTGGTCCAGCTCCAGATGGAATAGACAGCGTCCCACGGCGCGCCGGTGGAGTAGGCCCTAACTTGATTGGTGTATTCGCGCTCGTAGAAAGACCAGAACTGGTCGCGCAAGCGGCGAACACGGGGGGAGAGGCTGGGCGAGGCCGACCACAGTTGGGCCGGGCCAATCGTGGCGGTGGCGGCGGCAGAAGTCATCTTGGGCCTCCGGGCATTTGACCGTGAGGTGCACATCAGGTCGCAGCATGCACTCGATCCTGTGATTCTAGGCCAGAATACACTACGGCGCGACCCGGCTCAAGTGCCACCCGTCACCATCCCCGCAAAGCTGGATGACGGCCGCGGCCTTCGCTGGGGATATGTCTCCTTGGAGGAAATCCTAACGCCCTGCCGGGGCTTCGCCACCGCTGAACGATGTCGAGGACCATGCTTAGATGGGGTTGGATGCGGGTAGAGATGCGTTGAGTTTGCACGTCGCGCGGAGGCCGTGAGACCTGGGTAGCCGCGCTGCGCCCAGACGGGGAAATGCGTAAAGCATCCCTGGAACGCGTCGGGCGCGGTTCCGCTTTGAAAGTCGGAGAGCATGCGCTCCGCAGAGACTGCATTCTCAGGGTCGGGGACGAAGAAGACGCCAAGGGGTGGGTACGTCGCGTGGAAACCATCAAGCATCTCCTGGACCATCTGCGGGAACCACTCGGGTCGCCAGTCCTGGTAGACCAATTCCACTTTGCCCAAGGAACTTCCGGAGAAGGGGCGCACCCCTCCTCCACCGGCGGCGGGTGCTGCGCAACGGGCGGCCGCACCCATGAGCTGGATCGCGGCGCGGCAGCTCAATGCGCGCGCACTGTCTCGTCGTCGGTTGCCTGCATTCCCGGGAGCCGCAGGTGTCATGATTTCACCTCGGCCTTGATGTCGTTCTTCCTCCTTGAGGAGAATAACGCACGCCTTTCCCCTGCCGCGCCTCTCATGCCATACGCCTTCAGCCTGTCCAAAGCCAAGACCGGCGGCCGCGGAAGGATGCCCAGGCAGAGAGGCTTAGCCCACTATTCAGGTTGCCTATTGCCGCAATGATCAGCGAGGGTCCTTGCCTGGGCCTGGCCTTGCTGTCGGGAGCCGCCTTTCCGAGTATGGACGAGCGCGGATAATGACTCAAGCCACAAAAAGAGGATAGGCCGGGGCCGGGCTCGCCGGGCGTGGCCGCGGCTTGGAGCCATTCCGCGCACGGTGTTCGCGTGATATCATGCGCCGCATGCCCACACGAATCGAGAGATTGCGCGCCGCGCTGGCTGAGCGGCGCATCAAGATCGGTGACGCGGCGCTCAACGTTCAACGCGCCTTCGGCCTCGTTTGGGAGGCACACCGGCCGTCGGCGGTCATCATGGCGGCCTGCACCCTCACTGGGGCGCTGCTCCCGGCCGCCCAAGCCTGGGTCGGCAAGCTGATCGTGGACGGTGTCGTGGCGGCTATTGCCGCACACCTCCCGGCCGTGGACGGCTTGCGCCAGGTGCTGCCGCTGCTGGCAGTGGAATTCGTGCTGCTTATCACGCAGTCGCTCATCGGCCAGGCGCGCACTCTGGCCGAGCACGTGCTGCATTCGCGCCTCAACCTGAGCATTAACTCGCGTATCATCGGCAAGGCGCTCGAACTTGACCTGGCGCATTTCGAGAATGCCGAGTACTACGACAAGCTGCAGAACGCGCGGCGCGAGGCGGATTGGCGCGGTCTGCAGATCGTCAACGGCGGGTTCTACCTCGTGCAGAACGTCATCACCTTGCTCTCGTTCGGGGCGCTGCTCTTGCGCTTCAATCCGCTGCTAGCGGCCGTCCTGTTCCTGGCCACCCTGCCCGCCTTCGTCGCACAAAGCCAATTCGCCGAACTCAACTTCCGCGTTCTCTCGTGGCGCGCGCCGGAGTTCCGCAAGCTTTCATACCTCGAGCATCTGCTCACGGACTACGATGCGGTCAAGGAAATCAAACTGTTCGGGCTGGGTGAACCGTTGTTGGCGCGCTATGCCCGCCTGTTCTGGAAATTCCTCAAAGAGGACCAGGACATCGCCCAGCGCCGCAGCCTGGCCTCTCTGGGCTGGGGCATGCTGGCGACGCTCTCATACTACGGCGCCTACGCGTGGATTGTCTGGCGCGCGGTGGGCGGGTCGATCAGCCTGGGCGACATGACCATGTACTTGAGCATCTTCCGCAGCAGCCAGACCATGTTCGAAGCCATCGTCTACGGGCTGAGCGAGCTTTACGAGAACGGCTTGTTCATGAGCAACCTGTTCAGCTTTCTGGCGCTTACCCCGCAAATGCCGGTCGCGCGCAGCCCGCAGCCCGTGCCCGCTTCAACCCAACGGGGCATCGACTTCCGCGATGTGTGGTTCCGCTATCCGGGCCAGGAGTCGTGGGCACTGCGCGCCATCGACCTCACTATCCACCCGCGGGAGAAGATCGCGCTGGTGGGCCCCAACGGCGCTGGCAAGACGACCCTCATCAAGCTGCTCACGCGCCTGTACGACCCGGAGCGCGGCGCGATTCTGCTCAACGGCGTCGACCTGCGCGAGATTGACCCGGTGGAATTGCGGCGGCGCATCGGCGTCATCTTCCAGGACTTCGTCCACTACCACCTGCCCGCCTTCGAGAATGTGGGCTTCGGCCAGATCGAGGCATTGGACGACCGGCCGCGTATCGAGGGTGCAGCCGCCAAGAGCGGCGCGGATGAAGTCATCCGCGGACTTCCGGAGGGCTATGAGACGACCCTCGGCCGCTGGTTCCACAACGGACGCGATCTCTCCGGAGGCGAATGGCAGAAGATTGCCCTGGCCAGGGCTTTCATGCGCGAATGTGAGTTGCTCGTGCTCGACGAGCCGACCGCGGCGCTGGATGCAGAGAATGAGCTGCGGGTCTTCACCCAGTTCCGTGAACTGGTCGCGGACCGGATGGCAGTGCTCATCAGCCACCGCTTCTCGACGGTGCGCATGGCCGACCGCATTTACGTGGTTGAAGAAGGCGCGCTGAGCGAGATGGGCACGCATGCGGAACTGTTGCGCCTGGGCGGGACGTATGCCCGGCTGTTCACGCTGCAGGCCCAGTCCTATCGTTAGGCCCGGGAAGGCCGGGTACGCCGTGGCCGCACAGCGCGGGTCCGGGTGCCCCGGATCGGCACCTGCCCTTGTCCACAGCCCCTCATCGAAGATCTCCTCACAGCCTTGGGAGCCGGCCCACGAGGCCCCCCAATGAGTCCGGCCGGCCGTGGGTCTCCATCGGCGCGGCCAGCAGCATGGCGGTCACGACGACGTGCAGCCTTGGTGCAGAGATAGCAGACTGTGACCCAGATCTCCGAAACTCGCCGCCTGCGCCTTAGCGGCCTGTGGAAAGATTCCGACTTCCTCAAGCTGTGGGGCGGCCAGGCCGTCTCGGAGCTCGGCTCGCGCATCACCCGGGACGGCATACCGTTTGCGGCCCTGCTGGTGCTCAACGCCACGCGATGCAAATGGGGGTCCTGGCCGCGGTCGGATCGGTGCCCGTACTTGCGGGAGGGTTGGCGGCCGGCGTTTGGGTGGACCGCCTTCGCCGCCGGCCAGTCATGATCGCGGCCGATCTGCTGCGGGCGGGGATCCTGCTGAGCGTACCTCTTGCCGCAATTCTTGGTCAGCTGAGCATGGGGCAACGGTACTTTGTCATCGGAGGCTCTGCTCTGCTTGGCCTCCTGTTCGATGCAGCGTACGTCGCCTACCTGCCGACTCTCGTCAGTCGCGAAAACCTCCTGGAGGGGACACAGCAAGCTGGCCGTTTCGGAATCAACGGCGGAGATTCTTGGCCCCGGCCTGACCGGCTTCCTGGTCCAGGCCATCACCGCACCGATGGCCATACTCCTGGACGCGCTGTCCTACTTCGTCTCGGTTATCTCGATCGCCCTCATCCGCAAGCCGGAGCCGCCGCCAGCTCCCGCCCGACACACTTCCATATGGCGGGAAGCTATCGCCGGCGTGCGCTCGGTCACCGACCAACCGGCCTTACGGGCATGTGCCGGCTAGGCGGCGGTCCGATGGTTCCTTGGAGGATTCCTGCAAACGCTCTATGACCTGTTTGCCATTCGAACGCTGGGCCTCAGCCCCGGTGGGGTAGGCTTGGGCGGCGTGGGCAGCCTGATGGGAGCGCTGGCCAACCGGTGGCTCGCGCGGCGCATCGGGCTGGGGAAGACTATTCTCGGCAGCTCGCTCACCCAATCCCTCTTGCGCATGTTGCTGCCCGCCGCGGCCCTCCTAGCGGTGGCCGGGCCGCTGTTTCTGGGTATCGGACAGTTAGTCGGCGACGCTGCTGGAACCATCTCCGAGGTCAACAAGGTCACCGTGCGGCAAGGCCTGACGCCCGATGCACTTCTGGGGCGCGTCAACTCAACGATGAACCTTGCGGGCGCCAGTCTTGGCCCTTTGGGTGCCCTCGCGGGCGGTTTCGTCGGCGAGAAGCTGGGCGTGCCCGCAGCCCTCCTGATCAGTGCCGTTGGCACGCTCCTGGCGAATGGCTGGCTCATCTCTTCGCCGATTCAGCACATTCGCACAGCCTCCGATATCCGCCCGCTGCCGCCGACCGGCAGCCAGTCAGCATTCCCGGGAGGAGCCGGCTTGTGATGCCCCATGCCAAGGGGTGTGCCTCCCGCATTCACGCGGGAGCCCAAGCGCATGACTCCGGTTGCAGTGCTGAGCTGCCTGCCCGCTGAAAGCAATTGCTGAGCCAAGGAGAGGAGAGAGAAGAATGACCACCCTCAAACAAGGCGACATGGCGCCCGATTTCGAGCTTGTGAGCGATGAAGGCACGCAGGTTCGTCTTTCATCACTGCGCGGCCGAAAGGTCGTTCTGTACTTCTATCCGAAGGATGACACGCCAGGCTGCACCAAGCAGGCGTGCGGGTTCCGCGATGCCCATGCCGACCTGGAATCGGTCGAGGCCGTTGTGCTGGGGGTCAGCCCGGATTCTCCCGAGTCGCACACGCGCTTCAAGAGCAAATACCAACTGCCCTTCACATTGCTCTCGGATCCAGATCACACCGTGGCCTCACGCTACGGCGCATGGGGAGAGAAAACGCTGTACGGAAAGAAGTTCGAGGGGATCCTGCGCAGTCATTTCGTCCTCGACGAAGGTGGCGTGATTCTCGACGCGCGCATCAAGGTATCGCCGGAAGATAGCGTGCGATTCGCGCGCGAAACGGTGGGCGGTGCTTCTCACTAACCGGCACAACGGAGTGGCCGCACCTCGGCCGCTCCCTGGCAGGGAGCGCACTGCCGATGGCATAGCCCATCCCACCTCGGCGCGAACGTAGTAGACTGTCGCCAGCCGGTCCCTCCGCCTCTTCCCGGAGAGGGAAGGCTCTGACGAGGCCGTTGCTCCATGCTCAAGCCGCCTCGCAAGATCATCCATCTCGACCTGGATGCATTCTTCTGCGCCGCCGAGGAACTGAAAGACCCCTCGTTGCGAGGCACGGCCTTTGCCGTCGGCGGCCGACCCGAGGCGCGTGGGGTCGTCTCGTCCTGTTCCTACGCGGCACGCCAGCACGGTGTGCGCTCGGCCATGCCCATGGCTCGCGCAATCCGGCTTTGCCCCGGGCTCACGGTCGTCCCGCCGCGCCATGGCTACTATAGTGAACTTTCGGATCAGGTGATGCAACGCCTCGCAGATCTGACTCCGCTGGTCGAGCCGCTCTCCATCGACGAGGCCTTCCTCGATGTCTCGGATCTCCCCGACCCGCCGCGGGAAATTGCCGAACGGCTGCAGGCGCGCATCTATAGCGAATTGCAGCTCCCCGCTTCGCTGGGCGCGGCCAGCAATAAACTGCTCGCCAAGATAGCCACCGACGTCGGCAAGGCAGCCAATCGCGGCCCCAACCCGCCGATGGCCATCACCGTTGTCCCTATCGGGCAGGAGGCAGCCTTTTTGGCACCGCTGCCGGTCGAAGCTTTGTGGGGCGTAGGGCCCAAGACCGCAGCCCACCTGAACCAGTTCGGCATTCGCACCATCGGCGACCTGGCCGCTCGCCCTGAACCCGCGCTGGCAGACGACCTGGGCCAGGTGGGGCATGACTTGTGGCTGCGCGCCCAAGGGCGCGATGATGACCCGGTCGTGACCGAATGGGCCGCCAAATCGGTGAGTCAGGAGAGGACTTTCGCGCGAGATGTGGCCGACCGGCAAGAGCTCATGCGGACCCTGCGCCGACTGGCCGATCGCGTGGCGCGCCGGTTGCGCGCCGACGACCTGGCCGGAACAACTGTGAAGATCAAGCTGCGCTGGTCCGATTTCACGACCTTGACCCGCCAGGCAACGCTGCCGCAGCCGACCGACCTTGATAATCAGATCTATGGCACGGCGCTGGAACTTTTCGATCGGGCGTGGGTCCCGGCGAGGCCGGTGCGCCTCATCGGGGTTGGGGTCACCGGGCTGGGGCCGGCCGCTCGCCAGCTCGCACTGTGGAACGAGGCCGGCGAGAAGGAGCGCAAGCTGGTTGCGGCCGTTGATGCGTTGCGCGATCGGTTCGGGGATTCGGTCATCCGGCGCGGAAGCAGCCTGTCTGGATCCGACGACTGATCTGGCGATCGTGGAGGAGCCGATGGATGTTGTATTCGTTCAGGTTCACGTTAGGCCGGAAGCCGTGGCAGCCTTCCTCGAGGCGACGCGCGAGAACGCCCGGCACAGTCAGCAGGAACCGGGCATCGCCCGATTCGAAGTCTACCAACAGAACGAGGACCCCACGCGCTTCATCCTGCTCGAGGCCTATCGCACAGCCGAGGGCCCGGCCCAGCATCAGGCCACACTGCACTATCTCACGTGGCGCGAGGTCGTGGCTTCAATGTTGGCCGAACCGCGCACGAAAATTGTCTATCAGAACCGCGCTCCGAGCGACGAGGGGATGGGATGACGCTGTCATTTGAGTTTGCGACCGCCGCGCACATTCTCTTCGGCGCCGGGACCTTCCATCAGGTAGGGGAGCTCGCGCGCGGTCTGGGTCGCACGGCGTTGGTGGTTCACGGCGCGCGGGCCGCTCGCGCTCAAGCGCTGCAGGCAGCGCTGGTCGAGGCGGGAATTGCCTGTTGGATGTTTTCGGTTCCGGGCGAGCCGACGATTCAGATGGCGGACGAGGGAGCCTGCGCGGCGCGCCACGCCGGTTGCGACCTGGTCATCGGCATCGGCGGCGGCAGCGTGCTGGATGGCGGCAAGGCGGTGGCGGCTTTGGCTACGAATCCCGGCTCTGCCCTCGATTACATGGAAGTGATCGGGCGCGGCATGCCCATCCGCGTGACTCCCCTGCCTTTCATCGCCATCCCCACCACGGCCGGCACCGGCACCGAGGTGACACGCAACACTGTGCTGTTTTCGCCCGAACACCGGGTCAAGGTGAGCATCCGCCACCCTCTCCTTCTGCCGCGGGTTGCGGTGGTGGATCCCGAGTTGACCTACAGCGCGCCGCCAGCCGTCACGGCCGCCGCGGGGATGGACGCGCTCACCCAACTCATCGAGCCGTTCCTCTCCATTCGCGCCAACCCGATCACCGATGGCCTGGCCCGCGAAGGGATGCGCCGTGTGGTGCGCTCCCTCGAACGGGCCTACGCCTTGGGCAGCGACCCCCAGGCCCGCGAAGATATGGCCCTGGCCTCCCTGTTCGGCGGGCTCTCGCTGGCCAACTCGGGGCTGGGGGTTGTGCACGGCATTTCTGGACCGCTGGGTGGGATGTTCGCGGCTCCGCACGGCGCGCTGTGCGCGCAAATCCTGCCGCGCGCCATGCGCATCAACGTGCGCGCCATGCGGGCGCGTGCCCCCCATGCGCCGGGTCTCGCTCGCGCGCAAGAGGTGGCCATATTGCTCACGGGCGCAGCCGCAGCCACGCCGGAGGACGGCGTCGAATGGTTGGAGCAGATAGGCCGCCGCCTGCAGATAGCCCCCCTCTCCCAGTATGGCGTCACCTCCGAAGACATCCCCGCGCTGATTGAGAAATCGCTTGCGGCCAACGGCACCAAGACCAACCCGATCGAACTGACCTCCGCCGAAGTGGGCGAGATCATCGAGGCCTCACTCTAGCCGCACGGTGACCAGCCCTTTCTCGGAAGAAGACCGCGCCCACGCTTTCTAGCGTGGGCGCAGATGATTATCGGTCGACCCCCTCCTGCGGCGAGGCGCATTAGTCCAGAACTTCAACCATTCCCGACCCCTGATTGAGGAAGGCAGCCAGGATCCGCAGCCGGTCGGCCGCGCCGCCGCCCACGAGTGCCTGCCCAGCTCCGCGCAGGTACTCGGCTACGACTTGCGCCTGGGCGCGTCCGGCGTTCGACACCCCATCACCCGGCAGCCGCTTGCTGCGTTCGAGTGCGGGACGCAAGCGGGCGGCGAGGCTCCCGAAGGGGCTGGGCGGGTCTAGGCCGCGCCATGCGGCCGCCACCACCGAGCAATGGGAGTGCCCCAGCACCATTACGATGGGGATGTGCCAGGTGCGCACGCCGAACTCCACACTGGCGAGTACCGATTCGCTCAGCACCAACCCCGCGACGCGCACCACGAAGAGGTCGCCGACGCCGCAGTCGAAAACCACCTCCGGTGGGGTAACCGACTCTGAGCAGCTGAGGATTGTCGCGAAGGGCTGCTGGCGGTCCGGCGGCCCGGACCAGCGCCGGAAGACCTGGTTGGGATGGGTCAACTTGCCGGATGCGTATCGCCTGTTTCCGTCGATGAGCCGCTCGAGCATCAAATCGCCTACGGGGGCGGTGCGGCCGAAATCCTTCATGGGCGGGCCTCGATTGCGTTCCTGCCATTCCGAGACCTCCGGCGAGTACTGTGGCGCGTCTCCGGATGTTGATTCGGCCGCATCGCACCATGCATTGGAGAATCCTCTCTCACTCTGGCCATGCCGGGCCAGCCGTTATCTGCAGCGTTGCCCGCCCAGGCCAGCTCGGGCGCACGTCTGTACACTCCGAAGCAGGCTCCGGCGGGTGCCCTCATTGGGGGGCTCGGTCATGGAGGCCCAAGCCGAGGCGCCGCGCGGGGGCAGAGCCAGCTCAGATCCACCTGAGAACCGCCCCGAACACGACCAGGCTCACCCCATCCAGGGCGCCGAGGGCGCCGACAACCATTGCCTTCTTCCGCACCGAGGCCATATCGAAAACCCAGAAAGAAACGATGAAGAAGGTGAAGTACCCGATGAGGAAGATGAGCCACGGGAGGCGGGCGTTCCACCATGGGTAGTCCCACGAGAGCGCGCCGGCCGCATTGAGCAGCACCTCCACCAGCACGCAGAAGGCCGAACCCGCTATGGCAAATGCCAGGCGATTGGGGATGCCGAGAGCCCGCGCCTTCTTCGCGCGCGGCAACATCTTGGCGAAGGTAATGCCGGCGATGGCGAACATGAAGCAAATCTCGATGTTAAGACCGATCAGAATGAGGAAGGCCGTCTTGCCAGGCGCGCCCCACACCGGCGCATATTGGGTGAAATGGAACACCAGGCCGTTCCAGATTTCGTTGAACCAGAACGTGAAGGTTTCGACCAAGTCCTAGACCCCACATTTCCGGCCGGGAGTTGCACCTTCCACGTCACCTGCCCTGCCCACGGCTTGCGCCACTGCCGATATTCCCCCGTGAGCCAGACATCGACCCGCTTCACGTATGTCACAATCAGGTCGCGTTTTCGAGCCGCCTGCACTCGCCTCAATTCGTCGGCATCCGTGAGGTCGGCGGGCAATCCCAACGTCCGTATGACCCATTCAGGTTTGACCCGTCGCGGCCCAAGAAAGCTTCCGCTGCCAGGGACCTCTTCGGCCTTCAGGAAATCATCATCCCCCATCATGGCAGAAGCTACGAAAAGCCTCTCCGCCCTCCAACCCTCTGAAGTGTACTTCACCTCGCTCAAATCGACACTTAGCGCACCCTTCTGAAGTAAGAAATCGCGCACCGCTGCAATCTTTATCTCGCCTAGCGCCACATCCCCCTCAGCGACTTGGCGGGTTCGCTCAGCGTCATGGAGGTCGCTGCTGAGCCGTTGTCGCTCCTTTTCATTGGCTTGCAACCGATCTCGTGCCACCTCGCGGGTCAGTGTGCCGTCTGCAATCGCATCCGCGAGGCGCTTGTCTGCGGCCACCACGCGATTGAGTTGAGCCTGTATGTCCTCCACCTTCCTGCGCGCCACATCCGCGCCCGCCATGATCTCAGCTATCCGTTCGCGCAGCTTGTCGGCAACCGCCTGCTCGTTTTGGAGGAAATCGCACAGCGCCCCCCATACCGCCTGTTCTAGCTCCTCCGCGTTGATTCCAACAGGGCAATCAGGCTTGCGGGTACCGCCCTGATCTTTGATAAGGTCGGCTTGGCATCTGTAACTAGAGTATGTTGTATCCCGCTTCACGCTATGGCACATGAAAGGATTCTCAGAGCAGTGGTCGTACACTAGACCCTGCAAGTACCAAGGACGCGCCCAACGCGCCTCGTGACTGTATCGCTTTGACCTCCCCGACCCATCGTGAGCGCGCCGCACTCCCTCCATCACATCCTCGGCAATGATTTTCGGCCACGCATATTGGCCGGTGTACCCATCCACAGCCCCGCGCCGGATGCTTACCTCCTTTGGGGTGCCGCTGTACCATCCCATGCGAATGGCGGTAATCAGATGCCCAACCGTACTGCCTATCCAACGGGCGTCTGCGCCTCGCGGCAAGGGCACGCGCTCAGAGCTAAGGCGGTCGGCAATGGCACGGGTTGTTAGCCCCTTCATATACAAGCCGGCAACTCGTCTTAGGACTTTGGCCGCCGGTTCGTTTACGACGATCTCATTTGTCTTTCCCTTAACGCGCACGTAGCCATAGGGCACGTGGCCAGTTGGAGGCTTGCCCAACACTAGCGACCCTTTGCGGCCTGCGCGGAGTCGGCGCTTTCGGGTTTCCATTTCGTCGAAGCTAACCGCAGCCATAATGCCCATCATGCTCATACTGAGTTGACCTTGTGCGGCCAGTTGAATGACAACCGCATGCCCGGTATCGTTGGCCGCTTCCATCGCCTTGCGTAGCTCCTCCATGCGGGCAAAGCCACCGCACAGGCGGGTAGTATCGAGGGCAAACACATGGCCGTAGGTGCCCTTCGCGATCTCAGCACACAGGTCGGCATACTTGCGCGTCACAACGTTTCTACTCGGGTCGCGCATTTCGATTTTGGGTTTGTGCAATCGGGGCGTGTAGGATGTGAAAGGCTCCGCGCTCGTGTCCTCGTACCAAGTAATCTGCGCGTCCTTGTAACCCTCCCGCTCTGCCATGGCGAGGCATTGTGCCTTTTGGTTCGACACGCTCGATTTATCGTCGCTGGCTTGTCCCTCCGTAGACACTCGAACATAGCATGCCGCTTTTGGCATTCAACCCTCCTGTAGCGTCGTGCCCCTTCTGGGACTTCCCCCTTTGGCTTGGATCTTCACACATCACATCGTACAGAAGAACAGGAGAACCGGACGCCCCGATCATACAAAGGTCCGATATGCGTGGGCTTCGCATCTGCATTGGAATGGGGGAGCACAAATCAATATCGAGCACTAATCGGGTTTTGATTCAATCCCCCCTCAGCCTAAAAAAGAGAGCGTGTGTGCTGGACAATTGGCCCTACGCTGGGTGGGCCATTCGGTAGGTGCAAGTCGGTGTTTCGCTCAGGTCAGGTTTTACCGTAGTCACGACTCGCTCCCGCACGCTTGCGCGTGCCCCTGGACGGTTTTCGTTCGTCTGAGTCTTCTACTTTTAACGGCCACACGTCATCCAAACGCTGGTCTTCGGCACCTATCTTTTTGGGGTGCATCCTCAGCCCATTGGGTATTGAGGGCTATGTCCTAACCAATACGGGCTAGGGAATAGCTGTGCACCATTCCCTGCCCGCCTCCCCCTGTGCGCATCGCTGCGCGTCCCCCTAGAAATAAAGAAGATCACCCTCGGTACGGGTGAGCTTGACATGCCTTCGATCTATTGTGTAATCTGTGTCTGCAAGCGCCCACCCGCGCTTGCCGCCATCCTGCCCAGCGTTATTGGGCAGGCTTTGTTTTGACCGGAGGCTGTGTT